>Ga0070697_100000523_pt1 | contig 28884 bp, 28 predicted proteins | sample KBSK1501metaG_FD_65475 | JGI IMG/M metagenome (GOLD analysis project Ga0070697, IMG submission 65475) | Corn, switchgrass and miscanthus rhizosphere microbial communities from Kellogg Biological Station, Michigan, USA - KBS K1-50-1 metaG | ecosystem: Host-associated > Plants > Roots >...
CACCCTTCTGACGCTCTATCGCGAGATGCTGCTGATCCGCCGCTTCGAGGAGAAGACGGCCGAGATGTACCAGGCGGCCAAGATCGGCGGCTTCTGCCACCTCAACATCGGCGAGGAGGCGACCATCGTCGGCACGATCTCGACTCTCCGCCCCACGGACTACGTCTACAGCACGTACCGCGAGCATGGCCACGCGATCGCGAAAGGGATCGATCCGAAGGCGGTGATGGCCGAGCTCTTCGGCAAGGAGACCGGCACCTCGCGTGGCCGGGGCGGGTCGATGCACCTCTTCAGCCAGGAGCATCGCTTTTACGGCGGCTACGCGATCGTCGGCCAGGCCCTCCCCATCGCCTGCGGCAGCGCCTACGCCATCAACTACGAGGAAAAGGACGAGGTGGTGATGAGCATCTTCGGGGACGGCGCTACCAATATCGGCGCTTTTCACGAGTCGCTCAACGTCGCCAAGCTGTGGCACCTGCCGATCGTGTTCGTCTGTGTCAACAACCTCTATGGAATGGGCACGGCGGTCAGCCGCGCTTCGGCGGTCACCGAGATCTGGAAGAAGGCCTGCGCCTACGACATGACCGGCGAGCGGGTCGATGGCATGGACGTGCTGGCCGTGCGCCGGATCACCGACCAGCTGGTGGCCCAGGCCCGGGAGAAACACGAGCCCAGCCTGCTCGAGTGCCTGACCTACCGTTACCGCGGCCATTCGATGTCCGACCCCGATACTTACCGGGGCAAGGACGAGATCAAGGAGTGGCAGACGCGCGACGCGATCCTCAGCCTCGGCGACTACATGAAGAAGCAGAAGATGCTCGGCGACCAGGAGATCCAGAAGATCGACGAGGAGGTCACCGCCCAGGTCGAGGAGGCGGTGAAGTTCGCCGAGGAGAGCCCGGAGCCCGATCCTAAGGACCTCTACCGCGACGTCTACGCCGACGAGGTAGCGAGCTGATGGCCATCCTGGCCATGCGCGACGCCCTCAACCAGGCGCTCCGAGAGGAGATGAAGCGGGATGAGGCCGTCTTCCTGCTGGGGGAGGACATCGGCCTCTACGACGGATCATTCAAAGTCACCCGCGGCCTGATGAAGGAGTTTGGCGAGAAGCGCGTACTCGACACGCCGATCGCCGAAGAGATCATCATCGGCACCGCGATCGGCGCCGCGATGTCGGGACTTCGGCCAGTCGCCGAGATGATGACGGTCAACTTCATCATGGTGGCGATGGACCAGGTGGTCAACGCCGCCGCGCACATCCGCTATATGTTCGGCGGCGGCACCAAGGTGCCGCTGGTGATCCGCACCCCGGGCGGCGGCGGGCACCAGTTGGGGGCGCAGCACTCGCACAGCCATGAGAATTGGTTCGCCCATGTGCCCGGGCTGAAGGTCGTCGCCCCGGGGACCCCGGCCGACGCCAAGGGGATGCTGAAGTCCGCCATCCGCGACGACAATCCCGTGATGTTCATCGAGAACGAAGGCACCTACGCGGTCAAAGGCGAAGTTCCCGATGGGGAGCATCTGGTGCCGTTGGACAAGAACGAGGTGAAGCGCCCCGGCGAGCACATCACGATCTGCGCCCATTCGCGCATGCTGATCGTTGCCATGGACGCCGCCGCCGAACTCGAGAAGGAAGGCATCAGCGCTGAGGTCGTCGACATGCGAGCGCTGCGGCCGCTCGACATGGCGCCCGTGATCGAGTCCGTCAAGAAGACCAGCCGGTTGATCACCGTCGAAGAGGGCTGGCGCTCCTACGGCGTCGGCTCGGAGATCGCCTCGCGCGTCTACGAGGAGGCGTTCGATTACCTCGATGCCCCAGTGGCGCGGATCGGCGCCGCCGAAGTGCCGGCACCGTACAACAAGCGGCTGGAGAGGATCGTCTTCCCCGGCAAGGCCGACGTGATCGTGACGGCGAAAGCCCTACTCGGAAAGAACTAGACCCATGGCCAGCGTTCAAATGCCGCGCTTGTCGGACTCGATGGAGACCGGCAAGATCCTGCGCTGGCTCAAGAAAGAGGGCGAGGACGTCAAGAAGGGCGAGCCCCTGGTCGAGATCGAAAGCGACAAGGCCAACATCGAGGTCGAAGCGTACGCCTCCGGCAAGCTCAGCAAGATCGTGGTGCCCGAGGGCGAGAGCGCCCCCATCGGCGCCGTGATCGCCGAGATTGGCGATGGCGCCTCGGCTCCGTCGGCCCAGGTACCCGCAGAGCCGCAGGGGCAGGCGCCGGCCGCCGCGCCGGAGCAACGCGCCAAGCCGGCCAACGCGGAAGCGCCGAAGCCCCAGCCCACCACGCCTGCGTCGCATGTGGCGCAGGCGGATCGAGCCGTGGCCGCAGCCGCGCAGACGGCCGCCGACGCCGGCGGCGAGCAGTACCCGCATGGCGGACCGGATGACCGAACCGAAGTCGGTGCGGCAGCCCAGGCTGCCTTGAACGTCATCCGCGGTCCTGCCGAGCAGTCGGACGGCGAGCGCCAGCGGGTCTCCCCCGTCGCCCGGCGCCTCGCCGAAGAACAGGGGGTCGACCTGCGCCGCGTGCAGGGCACCGGCCCGGGCGGACGGATCACCAAAGAAGATGTCGAAGCCGCCGCCCAGCAAAAGGGCGAAGCACGGCCGGCTGCGGCGGCCCCGGCAGCTGCCACCCGCGAGACGCGGCCGGCGGCCGCACGTCCCACCGGAGAGGTCGAGGTCGTCGAGCTCACCAAGCTCCAGTCGACGGTCGCGATGCGTCTCGCCCAGAGCATGTTCTCGGCGCCTCATTTCTATGTCACCTCGGAGATCGCGATGGACGATGCCGTCCGGCTCCGCCAGACGTTCAACGAGGCGGTCGACAAGTCGGAATCGATCAGCATCAACGACCTGATCGTCAAGGCGGTCGCGCTGGCACTGACAAAGTTCCCCGAGGTCAACGCCTCGTGGGCCGATGGCCGCATCGAGCGCAAACGCGACGTCAACATCGGGATCGCGGTCGGCCTGCCCGATCGCTTGATCGTGCCGGTGCTGCGCAACGCCGATCAGAAATCGCTCAAAGAGATCGCCACCGAGTCCAAGCAGCTCATCGAACGGTCCCGCGCGAACAAGGCCGCGGCGCAGGATTATCTGGGCAACACCTTCAGCATCTCCAACCTTGGCATGTACGACGTCGACCAGTTCACCGCCATCATCAATCCGCCCGACTCGGGCATCCTCGCCATCGGTGCCATCGAGGACAAACCGGTCGTCAAAGATGGCCAGGTGGTGCCCGGCAAGCGAATGCGGGTTACGCTGTCGGTCGACCATCGAGTCTTCTACGGGGTAACCGCGGCGCAATTCCTGCAGGAAGTCAAGCGCTTGCTGCAGAGTCCGATGGCGCTGGTCCTCTAATTACTGCCTCAAAGAAATCGACCAAGGACCCAGCCCTTATCCCGGACAGCTTCGCGCTGGTCGTCACGGCCTTCGCCAAGGATCGAACCGTGAGCCGCGGGAAGATGTTCAGCTCGAGCAACGTCCTCAGCGTCAACGGGAAGATCTTCGCGATGCTGGTCAGGGGCAAGCTCGTGGTCAAGCTTCCGAGGCAGCGGGTGGACGAACTGGTCGCGGCCCGGGTGGGCACGTACTTCGACCCCGGGCACGGGCGGCTGATGAAGCAATGGATTTCGATCAGCCCCGGTCGGGCACCCTGGGTCGCCCTTGCCAGGGCCGCCTACGTCTTCGTCAAGGAACCGCGCGCCGGCTCCCACACGGCGTAATCGTGCGCAAACACGATCCGCGAAGGATCGAGTGATTGAAGCCGCTCGATCCACGGCCGGTAGCTGAGCGCCTGATCGTCGACGCGCCCCTCCTGTCGCGCGCGCCACGCTAGCTGGTCGGCGCTGTAGTCGAACGCGGTATTGTGCGCCTGGCCAGCGAGGACAACCGTCCCGGCACTGCCCCGAACCGCGATCGCCTGATGGCCGTCGGTATGACCCGGCGTCGGAATTACGAGAACACCAGGCAGGATCTCGGTCTCGCCATCGAGTTGGCGATACTCGGCGCCCTTGAAGTCAATCAGGTGCGGCAGCGTGTAATCCGTTGCCGTGCGAGCCAGTTGCAGTTCGCGGGATTGGACGAAGATCGGACGGCCCATGAGGGCCGGGTTGCCGCCACAATGATCGACGTGCAAATGGCAATTAACCACAAAGCGGACGTCCCGGATGGCCATCCCGGCGTCACCGAGCGCATCGGGCAACGGGCGCCGGACGGGCCGGTAATGCGCGTCGACCTCGGCATCCCCTTCTCCCAGGCCGGTATCGAACAGGATCAGGCCGGCTGAATGCTCGATGACGTAGCCAAGCACACCCTCGACGCGAGGCTTACCGGTCCCCGTCTCTTCGGCGGGCCGCACGAAATAGCCAAAATCGATTCGCCTGACGGTAGGCATTGGCAACGCCACCTAGCGACGACGAAGCGCGTTCACGACAAGCGACTCCCCAACTTCGATACGCGCGCCTCGGGGCGCCGCGTCCCACATGTCCTTGAGCCTGGCGCGGGCGCCTCGAGGAAACCGCGGACGCGGCGGGTTGATCAATTCAAGGTAGGTCCGCACCTGCGAAGGACGGGCGAGATAGGTACGGTACCGTGCAGACCGGACGCCCGCCAAGCGAAACGAGCCTTCGTCGACAACCCGTTCGAGAGCCAATTCAGCGGCCTGCAGGTTGCGTTCAAACGCCGGGTTGAGAAGCGTTGCCACGGGTAGCCGTCGCCGACCCGCCACGATGGCAACTGACGGCCGCCAGGTGCGGTGCGGCCGGATGCTGACGAGCATGCCGCCGCGTCGGAGGTAGCCACCCGCTCGCCGAAGGGCATGGACCATGCCCCGGAGTGCGATTCATCAAAGCGACCAGCTAAACAAAGCCACATCAAACGGGGCACCCGGTGCGTTTAGACGCTCGATCGAGCTCAGGCGAAAGTCGATGTTGGAAGAGCCGCGCGCTCGCTGCTCGAAAACGGCCTCTTCGATACTGGGGCGGTCGAGGTCGATCGCCAGAACCGACAACGCGCGGCGTGCGTACTGAAACGTAAGCCGTCCGTCGCCGCAGCCAACCTCCAGAACACGTTTGTGGTGAAGGCTGACAAAGCGCTCGATCAGGGCAGGCTCGAAGCCCTCGCCAGGGTATGCCGATAACTCCGTGGTGGCCATCGCCGAATCGTATCTCAAGCCCTACGCGACGACGCCAGCGGCAGCCCTTCCGGCAATCCTTCCGGAGAACAGGCAGCCGCCAAGAAACGTCCCTTCCAGGGCCCGGTAGCCGTGCATGCCGCCACCGCCGAACCCGGCGACTTCGCCCGCGGCGTACAGACCAGGCAACGGCGTCCCGTCCGTGCGAAGCACGCGACTAGAGAGATCGGTGTGCAGGCCGCCCAGCGTCTTGCGGGTCAGGATGTGGAGACGAACCGCAATCAGAGGACCGGCGGTCGGATCCAGCAGCCGATGCGGCTGGGCGACCCGGATCAGCCGGTCGCCGATATAGCGCCGCGCTGCTCGAATTGCGCGAATCTGTCCGTCCTCCGTCGCGGGATTGCTGATCGCGTCGTCGCGGGCGGCGATTTCATACTTCAGCCTGGCGGCATCGAGGCGCGGTTCGTCGGCCAGGGCATTCATGCCGCGAACGAGGTCATCAAGGTTGTTCGCCACCACGAAGTCGGCCCCGTGTTGCTTGAACGCCTCAACCGGCGCGGGGCCGGACTTCGAGACCACGCGTTGCAGGAGCAGCTTGACGTCCTTATTCGTCAGGTCGGGATTCTGCTCGGAACCGGAGAGGGCGAACTCGCGCTTGATAATTCGCTGTGTCAGCACGAACCAGGAATAGTCGTAGCCGGTCGTGCGCATGTGCGCTAGCGTTCCCAATGTGTCGAAGCCCGGGAACAATGGTGCTGGCAAGCGATGGCCGACGGCATCGAACCACATCGATGAGGGTCCAGGCAGGATCCGGATGCCATGCGCGGGCCAGATTGGGTTCCAGTTCTGGATTCCTTCGACGTAGTGCCACATGCGATCGCGGTTGATCACCGATCCACCGGCGGCCTCCGTGATCGCGAGCATGCGACCGTCGACGTGCGCCGGTACCCCGATCAGCATCTGCCCGGGCGGAGTGCCCAGGCGCGCAGGCCAGGCCTGCCGGACCAGGTCGTGATTGCCGCCGATCCCTCCCGAGGTCACGATGACCGCCTGAGCACGGAGCTCGAACTCCCCGATCGCGAGCCGCGAGCTGGATCTCCCCCGCTCCACCGAGCTCCTTTCGAGGACGGCACCGCGCACGCCATCAACGGCGCCGCCGCTGACGGTCACCGCGTCGACTCGATGCCGGAACTTCAAGACGACCCGACCGCGAGCCACGGCCTCCCGCACGCGCCGCTCGAAGGGGGCGACGACGCCCGGGCCCGTCCCCCAGGTGACATGAAAGCGCGGCACCGAATTGCCCGGTCCGTCCTGCCGGTCGCTCCGTCGCTCCGCCCAGCCGACAATCGGGAAGAAGCGGGCACCCTGGGCGTGCAACCACGAACGCTTCTCGCCGGCCGCAAACGCGAGATATGCCTCGGCCCACTTTCGTGGCCAGTGATCTTCCGGTCGATCGAATCCAGCTGTCGCCATCCAATCGTTGGTCGCCAGCTCATGAGAGTCGCGGACGCCGAGCCGGCGCTGCTCTGGAGAGTTGATAAAGAACAGGCCACCAAACGACCAGAAGGCCTGCCCGCCCAGCCAGGGCTGGGGCTCCTGCTCGAGCAGAATGACGCGGCGACCCGCATCGACGAGTTCCGCGGTCGCGACCAGCCCGGCAAGGCCTGCCCCCACCACAATCACGTCAGCGTCAGCCACTCGTTTCGGGATTATGCCGCTAAGCTCCTGCTGGTGGCGACGCCGAATCCTCACACAAACGCCGTGCCGGTCGTTCGGGAAGCGGTCCGGGCCGTCGTCCTGGATCGTGACAATCGAGTGCTGCTCTTCAAGGCCTTCAGGGACGACAGCCGCTCGCAGCATTTCTGGATTACCCCTGGCGGCGGCGTTACGGCCGGAGAGTCCGCTCCCGATGCCCTGAGGCGAGAGCTGGCCGAGGAGTGTGGGCTCGTTGCCTATGAGCTCGGACCTTTGATCTGGGTGCGAGAGCACGTCTTTGCGCTGCCTGGCTCCGGTCAACTCATTCGCCAAGGTGAGCGTTTCTATCTCGTTCGCGTCGAGCAGCACGATGTCGATGTCAGCGGTTGGGATGATTTCGAGCGCAACTTTATGGGCGAGCACCGCTGGTGGACGGCCAGCGAAGTCCAAACATCAGACGATGAGTTCGCGCCTCACCGGCTCGGCCACTTCCTGGCTGATCTCGTCGCAGGCAATATCCCGAGCGAACCGGTGGACACCGGAATCTGATCGCTCGGCGCCGGCGGCCGCGATGTAACTCGGCTCACGGCTGGCGCGTCATACAGTTAGCACCACCGCGCTGCCTGGCAGAAAAGGAGACCGCATATCGTCCGCAACGAGGTCGCCACCGAGATACCCGCCGACAAGCTGAGCCACGCGCGCGAAGCGGCGGATCCCACCGGCTTCGATTCGCTGATCACTCCGCTGGTTGAGCCGGCGTATCGGCTCGCGTTCGCCATGCTGCGCCAGAAGATGGCGGCCGAGGACGCCGTCCAGGAGGCGGCCTTTAAGGCGTGGAACAAGTTCGCGAGCTTCCGGAACGAGCGCGGTGGGTTTCGGGCGTGGTACCTGACGATCGTCGCGAACGAGTGTCGCTCTCTTCAGCGGGGGCGGTGGTGGTCGGTCCTCCGATTCGATCAGGTCCGACCACCGCAGGGGAGCGACGAGTCGGCAATCACCGCCTCCGATCTACGGCAGACGATTGCCCGTCTGTCGCGGTCCGACCGCCTGCTGCTTTACCTCTTCTACTGGCTTGATTTGCCGCTCGAGGAAGTCGCGGCGGTCGCCGGCCTCTCGACGGGAGCCGCCCGCGCTCGCCTGTATCGAGCCGTCGGGCGCCTTCGACTCGAATTCGATCCCAGCAAGGAGAAGTCAACATGAAACCCTCACCACGATCCGCGGTCCGTAACGATGTGCTCGCCGATTACGAGGCGCCGAGTCCTGACCTCGTGGTTCGGGTGCTGCGCGCGATCCCAGACAACCCGGCGCGACCGGCTTCGAATCGCGGCCGGGTCGTCATGCAGACGGCGGCCGTCGTCATGGCAGCTGTCGCTATCGGGATAGCCACGGTTGGCGTGCGCGTTGCCCGAGGCGAGATGGTGCTGCCGGCCGGATTGCCCTTCGGCGTCGGCGGCCTGCATCCACCAGCCGCCAGCTACTCCATCGTGGACGCGCAGTACATATCGGCCGACACGGCGTGGATCATCGCCCAGCTTCACGTCCACAACGGTCCGACAGTCCTGTTGAACACGACCGATGGCGGGAAGACCTGGCACGAGCAGTTCCGCCTCCCTGATGGATCAGGCATCGGGTCGTTCCGTTTCTGGAACGCAAAGGATGGCGAGTTGGTCGAACTGGTGCCGTCCACGCTACCGCCAAACAAGACGCCCGGTGCTACCGGCTCCTCCAACATGGTTCCCCAGATCTACCGGACACAGGACGGCGGCGCCCACTGGCACCTGGTTGATCGCCGAATCGATTGGTCGAACCCGTTTGGAGGCTTCTTCCTGACGCAGCAGGAGGGCTGGCGGATTTCCGGCCGCGAGCTCGCGCAGTCCAGGATGGTCGTCCAGCACACGATCGATGGTGGCGACCACTGGACGACGGTTGGCATGGTCCCGACCGCCGCCAGCTCTGGCAGCGACCTCACCTTCACCGACCGGCAGACCGGATGGCTCACGGCCAACCAGTCCAAGAGTTACGCGTGGGACGCCAACGGGACGCCGATCACGGCAGCACCGCTGACCGCATTGCTCTGGGTGACCCGTGATAGCGGGCAGACCTGGGCGCCCGTCGATCTCCCGCTGCCAGCCGAGGCGGCGGCCAACAACGTCCGGCTGGAGGCGCCGGTTTTCTTCGGGAAAGACGGTTTGCTGGAATTCGAAGTGAACGGGCCACCGCCGACCTTCCGGCCCGATCTGTCGCAACCCCCGACGGCCCAGGGCTGGATGCACAGCTACATGCTTCAGTCGCATGACGGCGGTCGCAGTTGGGGAGAGCTGGGGCAGACCCCGGGCGGCCTCCAGCAGGGCGGAGCGCTCTTCTTCGATGCTCGCCACTGGCTGCTCTCGCAAGGACCGGACATCACAGAAACCTTCGACGCGGGCAAGACATGGACCACGCGCCAGGTTCTGGCGAGCGGGCTCGGGTTCAGCTTCGCGCCCTGGAACTACATCGATGCCCGAACCATCTGGTCGCAAGTCGGCCCCGACAGGCTAGTCCGGTCGACCGACGGGGGGGCGACGTGGACGGCGGTAACGCCGCCGAGCATTAAGTAGGCGAGCTCAGGCGGCGACCACCGGCGTGTTGTCCTCACTGGCCGGCTGCCGGGCGCGCAGTGGCACGTCCTTGAGGAAGACGGTTGCAATCAGCGCGATGACCAGGACTGCTGCGCCGTAGAGAAAGACCTCGTGCAACGTCGACGCCAAGGCCACACGAACCGCATGGAGCACCTGGTCGAAGACCGCAGCACCCTGTGATCCGAGCGCACTGGTCGCCCTGGCCCGGCTCGCCGCAATCTGGGCAGGATTGAATAACGTCTGCGGGCTGCTTCCACCGCCGCCGACGAGCCGTGCCGCTTGCGCCGGAAGGTGAAGGGTTGCCACTTGCTCGGCGATGTGGACCGGAAGACGCTGGCTGAGGACCGAGCCGAGCACGGCGGTGCCAATCGTGCCGCCGATCTGCCGCCAGAACTGGACCTGGCTCGACGCCACGCCGAGAAAATTCCGCGGTAGCGCGCTCTGGACGGCGGTAAGGTAAAGCGGGAAAGTAGAGCCGAGGCCCGCGCCAACGATCACGATATCGCGGACGACTTCAAGCGGCGAGGTACTGACGGTGACCTGCGAGAGCAGCCACATGCCGACCAGCATGATGGCAACGCCGGCCGTTCCCAGGAAACGGTACAGGCGAATGCGCACCATCAGCTGACCGACCAGCGTGCTCGCGACGATAAGGCCAAGCATCATCGGAGTCAGCAACTGACCCGAGTTGGTGGCGGTGACGCCGAGGACGCCCTGATAGATGAGCGGGACGAAGACGATCGTGCCGAACATGCCGAAGCCTGAGAGAAAACCGACGATCATCGAAACGCTGAAGGTGGAGTTCTTGAAGAGGTCGAAGGGCACGATCGGATGATCGCTCCGAATCTCAAGGACAAAGAACAGGGCCAGGATCACGGCGGCGAGGCCGAGGAGTCCCAGGACTTCAGGGGACGTCCACCCATGATCGCGCGTGATCGAGAGCGCAATCATCAGCGGCACCAGACCGGCGACCAGGGCGGCGGCGCCCTTGAAGTCGATATCGCGCAGGGAAGCTGATGAGCGCACGAACGGCATCGTGGCAACCACGAGGAGGACCGCGATGATGCCCACCGGCAGATTGACATAGAAGACCCAGCGCCAGCCCCAGGTGTCCGTGATGTATCCACCGGCCGTCGGACCGACGATGGAGGACAGACCGAAGACGCCGCCGAACAGGCCGGCGAGACGAGCCCGTTGCGTTGGCGGAAAGAGGTCGCCGATCACGGCGAAGACCGTCGCGAACAGCATGCCGCCAAAGATGCCCTGGATGGTTCGGAAGACGATCAGCTCGAGCATGCCGTGCGACTGTCCGCAGAGCGCCGACGCGACGACAAAGCCGATCATGCCGGCCAGCAGGAATGGCTTGCGCCCGAAGAGGTCGCCCAGCTTGCCGGCGATCGGCACCATGATCGTCGAGGCGACCAGGTAGGCCGTAATGACCCAGGTGTAGTAATTGAGGCCGTTCAACTCGGCCACGATCCGCGGCATCGCGGTCCCGACGATCGTCTGGTCGAGCGCGGCCAGGAGGAGTGCCAGCATCGTCCCCGCGACCACCCCGATGGTCGCCCAGCGCGTCAGGCCCTCTGTCAGATGACCGCCGGCGTCGACGGTGCCACCCGACGACGGTTGCGGATCGTTTGTCATGCGCTCTTCTCGGTCACGCTTGCCCCGGTCATGTTTTCGATCAGCTGCAAGCAGGCGTGACGGAGCTGATCGAGCTCTTCGGTAGAGAGTCCGGCCGCGATCTTGAGCTGCCACTCCAACCCCTGGGCGCGCATGCCGTCGATGCGCCTCCCACCCGCTGCTGTCAGTCGCGCGTAGGTCAAGCGGCGATCGGCCGGATCGTCGATGCGCTCTACCATGCCATCGCGCTCGAGATGATCGATGAGCCCGGTGATATTCCGCGGGGTGACCTCGAGCTGGTCGGCCAACTCCCCCAGCGGGAGCTGGTGATCGGGCGCGGAGGCCAAGCGAAAGAGGACGTGGAGCCGGCCCTCGCTCAGGCCGTGTTTCTCCGCCCAGCGATCCATCAGCTGGCGGGTTAGCCGGGCGGTGATCCGCAAGGCCGTCAGGGCCTCAACCGCGCGCGTCTCTCGTTCGGAGAGGGGCCGGCGTGCCGAGCGGATGGCCTGACGGAAGCGGCTGTCGTAGAGGCGCCCGGCTCGATCGGTGGCCAGCGTGCCGTTGAACCGACAGTCGCCCTTGATCTCAGAGAAGTGCATAGTGAAGTGCTTCACTATGTATCACTCCGCTTCCATTGTCAAACTACGAGTTCGGCGACCGCCCCCACCCTCCCCTCCCCCGCCAGCGGGGGAGGGGATTTGAGAGCCCTCCTGCGCGCGAGCGCAGGTGGGGGTTTATGAGCGGCGCAACCTCTGCCGATGTTCGGCGGCGACGCCAGCAGTGCGCCGCAGGAAATCCGCAATCAGGTCGAGTTGCTCTTCCGAATAACGGGTAAGGACCTTGCGCGTTGACCTCCGCAGCCGGGCAAAAATGGGCGCCATCTTCGCGTGTCCGGCCTGTCCGCGCGAGACCATCACCCGGCGACGGTCGACAGTGTCGTGCACCCGACTTATCCAGTGACCCCGCTCCAGCCGGTCGAGCACGGCGGTAATGGCGCCTGCGGTCAACCCGACTCGATCCGCCAAGTCCCCCGCCGTCATCGGCCCCAGCCGGCTGATGAGATCCATACACTGGGCGTCGGTACGGTTCATTCCCAGGCGGTCGGCGATGGCCTGGTCCATGAGGTCCAGCTCGCCATCCAGTGCTCGAATTTCCTGGAGGGTCTGTTCGATCAGCCGCTTCTTCGAGTTGCCGTTTGACATCAAATGCTTAGATCTTTAAAGTATCAGAAATCCTAAGCAGTCGTAACCGGAGGAATTAGGCGATGGAAAGGCCCGTGCAAGCAAAGAACGAATGGCTCGTCCTGGTGTTCCTGAGCCTGGGTTTCTTCATGATCCTGCTCGACACCACGATCGTCAACATCGCCATCCCGGCGATGATCTCGGGCCTCAATTCGTCGCTCGATCAGATCCTCTGGGTGATCAACGCCTACCTGCTCGCCTACGCCGTTTTGCTGATCACGGCCGGCCGGTTGGGCGACTTCTTCGGCCCTCGCCGGCTCTTCGCCCTCGGGTTGGCGATCTTCACGGTGGCCTCCGCGCTTTGCGGACTCGCCCAGGACGGGAACCAGCTGATCGCCGCCCGCATCCTCCAGGGCATCGGCGGCGCGATTCTGACGCCTCAAACGCTCAGCATCATCACCATCATCTTTCCAGCGGAGCGCCGCGGGGCCGCTTTCGGCATCTGGGGCGCGGTCGCCGGTGTCGCGACCGTCACCGGACCAACACTCGGCGGCTTCCTTGTCACCTACATCAACTGGCGCTGGATCTTCTTCGTCAACGTCCCAGTCGGGTTGGTCGCGCTCGCGGGGGCGCTCCTGGTCGTGCCCGACCTTCGTCCGGGGCGACGGCATCGGCTCGACATCGTCGGCGTCCTGCTGGCCAGCGCGAGCCTGTTCGGCATCATTTTCGGGCTGGTCGAGGGCGAGCGCTTCAACTGGGGTGCGATCTGGGGACCGATCACGATTCCGGAGATCATCGCTGCCGGCGTCGTGCTGTTCGCGGTCTTTATCGTCTTCGAACGATTCCAGGCCGAGCCGTTGATGCCGCTCTCGCTCTTTAGCAATCGGAACTTCAGCATCGCGATCTGGGTCAGTTCCGCGGTGGCTTTTGGCATGCTCGGTTTCTTCATCCCGGTGACGATCTTCTTTCAGTCGGTCCTGGGGTTCTCGGCGCTGAAAGCGGGGCTCACGTTCGTGCCGATGTCGCTGGTCTCGATGGTCGTCGCTCCCATCGCCGGGCGCCTGTCCGATCGGTTTGGCGGGAAATACATCCTCGTCGCCGGGCTGACCTTCTTTGCCGCCGGCATGGGGCTCGTGGTCTTGGTGATTTCCCTGAACGCGACGCAGGCGACCTTCTGGGGACCCGCCGCGCTTGCCGGGTTGGGACTGGGCATGACCTTCGCACCCCTGACGACGGTCGCGATGCGCAACGTCAGGCCGCAGATGGCCGGTGCGGCCTCAGGCGTGCTCAATACCGTTCGACAGGTGGGCGGCGCGATCGGCAGCGCGGTGATCGGCGCCGTCTTGCAAAATCGGCTCGCCACCCAGTTGCACGATCAGGCGGTCGCTTACTCGAGCCAGGTGCCGCCCGCCTTTCGCGGCATCTTCGTCAGCGGGTTCTCCCATGCCGCCTCGGGCGGCTTCAAGGTGGGGGTCGGTCAGACGGGCGCTCAGTTACCCGCCGGAGTCCCGCCGGCGCTGGCGCCGACGCTGGCGCGCCTCTTTCACGATGTATTCGCCAACGCCTACGTGAACGCCGTCAAGCCGACGCTCGCGGTATCGATCGCCGTGCTGGCCGTGGGTGCCCTGAGCTGCCTCCTCATCGAGGGCCGCTCCAAAGCAACGGCCCGAGCGGACGCGGCGGAGCGGAGCGCCAGGGCAGCAGCCGGCTGAGCGGGGTTTCTAGCCGCCGAACGCTTTCCCGAGGCGGCGGGCTATCTGGCGCCACGACAGCGCATCCTTGACTCGGTCCAACCCCCCTCGGGACGGAGGCGCCGGTTCGGGCTTGTAGCTGGCACCGAACTCGCTCGCGTACGCGACCAGGTCACGAAGCTCGAGCAACGGGATCGCGTACTCTCGGGTGACCTCCGCCAGCAGGGCTGCCGTTCGTAGTTGCACCCCCGGGCTTTCGGGGCGGCAAAGGGCCAGCGGTCGGGCGTGCTGGGCCCGCATGCCTTCAGGGTGGATCACGATCCTGCCCCAGCAGAGCACGGCGCCGCCGAACATATAGGGCTCTTCGCGCAGCGCCCTGGTCATGGGGGTGATGTCGTGATAGGCGTAGATCCCACAGCTGCAGCTCGGCTCGGGCGAGATCCGGAGTTCATCATGCCGATGCAGGCCGGCACGGGCCAGGCGCAATCCGGGACGGGTCTGGCACTCGGCCTCGAGGGTCTCGAGTGGCGGCCACAAGGTCTCAGCCACCGGCGACTGAAGCCGGCCGCGCGTCCAGGCGTCGTCGGGGTCGACCCGCCAGAAGCGGTACCCGACGGCGGGGTTCACGCCGGCGTGGTGACCGGGGCTTCTTCCTCTCGCTCGGTGCGCTGCGGTTCGCGCTCCGGCGCGACCAGCGGCTCGGAAGCCGGCTCCGGCACTTCGATGACCCTGACAGGCTTGCTCGTGAATCCCATGATCCAGCCCTCCCTCTCACCCTAGCAAAGCCGGGCCCGCAAAGAGAGCCGGCGAATTAGGAGGAGCCGGGGTGGCGCGGCAGTGCGAGCTCACCGCGACTGCCGGCGCCCACCCCTGGCGTTGCCGGCGCGTTGTGCGCTCGCTCGAGGTACGACTGCGCTTTTACCACCTCGCCGCTCAGCGCGTCGATGGTTTTTTGCATGTTGTCGAGCGCCTGCAGCTTGTAGGCGTCGATCATGTCCACGGTCGCGTAGATGTTGGCGAAGGCCGCCTGCAGCTTTTCTACGCTGATGGTGGCGCTGCCAGCCTCCTCCTGAATCTGGCCCGACTGTTCCTTGAGCATCACCGACGTCGATTCGATGATGTTGCCGGTCGTGGCGTTCAGCGCGGTAATCTGGTTGAGGACCAGTTTCTGATTGGTCAGCGCCTGCGCCACGATAACTGCGGTGCGGAGGGCTGACACCGTCGTCGTGGTCGCCCGGTCGACGCCTTTGATCAGCTCAAGATTGTTCCGGCGCACTAACTCGAGCGCGAGGTAGCCCTGCACGTTGACCGCGAGCTGGGTGAGGAGGTCCTGGCGCTTCTGGCGAACATAGAAGAGCCCATCCTCGCGGAGCGCCTTGGCCCGCTCGGGATCGGTCTGACCGATCTCGTCGATCCGCGCCTCGAGCGCGGCGTCGAGCTTGCCCGCCATGTAGACGTACTGCTCGAGCTTGCCCTTGATGTCCCAGACATTGACCTTTTCCTGTTCGATGGCAGCGTTGTCTTGTCGCAGCTCATCCTGGCCGTGGTAGAGCGCCTGGATGATGGCGTTCAGGTGCCCTTGGGCGGACTGGTAACGGGCGAAGTAGTCGCGTAGCCGGTTGCCGAACGGGATCAGTCCGAAAAGGTGCTTCGGACCGAGCATCCCTTGCTGCGAGGGATCCAGGTCTTCGACCGTCCGCCGCAGGTCGACCAGCGACTTCGAGACGGTCGCCCCCTTGCTGAGGGGCCCCGACTCCATCGCCTTGACCGGCTTGTCGAGCAGCCGGTTGGAAACACTCGCCGATTGACGGATCTCGTCATCGCCCATGCTCTGAATGGCATTCAGCTTGGTCGCGAAGTCCGGAGATTGCGGATCGAGCGATGCGACGGAGTCGATGTAGCCGTTGACGATGGCGTCGATCTTGCTGGCGGTCGACGGCTCGAGCCGCACCATGCTCGCCGCTTCCCCATCGGTGATCGCCGCTACCGGCTCCGGTGGGGTCAGCCTGAGCGCCGCGCGCGAGCTGGAGGTATCGGCAGAGGTTGGCGAATTGATGCTCACGGTGTCGCTCCTTTCTTTCGATCAGAGACGTTTGAACGGTTTCGTCATGGTTATACCCGGCTCCTCCCGCGGCAAACGGCGAGGTGCACAGGGTCGGCACCTATACTTCCCCCGGCGTGGATCTAATTGCTCGGCGCGGGCCGGCTCTCCTGACGCCGCTCATCCTCGTGTCGCTGTTAATCGTGCCCGCCTGCTCGAACTCGAACGCCTCCGCCTCACCCCAGAAGGTCGCGCAACAAGCTGAGGAGCTGCCACCGGCATCGGCCACTCCGGACCCGGGGCCAACCCTCTCCCCTACCGCGCTTCCCGGTGTGATGCCCGGCAACCTCCTGATCGCGGATCGCGCGAACAACCGGGTCATCGAGGTGACGCCCGACCGCAAGCTGGTCTGGGAGTTCCCACGGCCCGGCGACCTGCAGCCCGGCCAGCATTTTCGCTGGCCCGATGACGCGTTCTACGCGCCCGACGGGAAATCGATCGTGGTCAACGAAGAGGAATCGCATGCCGTCGTCCTGGTCGATTACGCCAGCCACCGCATCGTCTGGCAATATGGGGTGTCGGAACGTCATGGCTCGGCGAAGGGCTATCTCAACGGCCCGGATGACGCCTACATGTGGCCGGACGGCAGCATCGGGGTCGCCGACATCCGCAACTGCCGATTGATCTTGATCGACCAGGCCTCCAGGGCGATCAAGGCACAACTCGGCCGGACCGGCTACTGCGCTCACAATCCGCCGAAAAGCTTCGGTCTGCCCAATGGCGACACGCCGCTGTCAAACGGCCACGTGTTGGTGACGGAGATCCTGGGCGACTGGGTCAGCGAGATTGGCTGGGACGGGACCCGCTACTGGACGGCGCAGGCGCCGGGATCCACTATCCATCGGACGCGCAGATGCTGCCCGACGGCAACATTCTGCTCGTCGATTACTCGCGTCCGGGCCAGATCCTGATCATGACCCGGCAGGGCAAGTCGGTCTGGCGCTACGCCCACCGATCGGGCCCGGCCATGCTGGACCATCCCTCACTCGCGATCGAGCTGAGCAACGGCCTGATCGCGCTCAACGACGATTTTCGCAACCGGGTGATCGTCATCGATCCCAAGACCGACATGATCGTGTGGCAGTACGGGATCAACGACCGCCGCGGGCGGACAGACGGATTGCTATTCATCCCCGACGGCATCGATATCAAGCCCGCGGACTGGGGCGCCGGCTAGAAACTGCGCGTCAGGCGCCAGCCGGCATCCGGACCGTTGATCGCGGTCGCCGTGACGAGCGCGACTTCGGCCCGATGCGTACCAGCCTCGATGAACAAGGTGCCAACCCGCGAACCGGCCGGTAAGGTGGCGGGTAGGTCGTTCAGCGTGACTCGCCGCAAGACGATGGTGCCATCGAGGAGCACCCAGGCGGTCGACTGATCCGCGACGATTGCGCCCGCCTCATCCCATGGCGTCTGATAGTGGGCGACGACGTCGTTGCGGTGGACCACGGAACGCAGATGCAACGTGGGGCTCAGGGCGTGCAAGAGGTTGATCGTCGCGGTAAAGGCGCCCGCGAGCGCATTCGGCTGCCCCATCACCGCCCCGTAGATCCGCACCGGTGCGGCGTCGATCGTCAGGTCGGCCGCCACGACGAAGCATCCACCGGCCGCATCGGTGTGGCCGGTCTTGATGCCAACCACTCCGCTCTGTCCGAGCAGCGTGTCGAGGTTATGGACCACACCCGCCACCGGCAGGGCGGCCTGGGGCTGGGCCACGATATCGGCGAAAGCCGGCTGGCGCATCGCGGTCCGTGCCAGCGTCACCAGGTCTGACGGGGTGCTGACGCTCAACGGCGAGAATCCGCTGACATCGACGTAATGCGTGGCGCTCATCCCCAGCGCCGCTGCGCGCGTGTTCATGTGATTGACAAACGTCGGGACATCGCCAAGGTCCCACTTCGCCAGCATGTCGGCGTAGTTACTGGCCGAGGGCAGCAGAAGGCCCTGCAGCAGCTGGTACTCGGTGAGTTGCTCACCTGCGGTTACCGGAAGCACCGACTCATTCTGGTTTCGTTGCGCGTAAAAGGTCGCGACGTCGGCCTGCGTCGCCGTGATCACGGGCCCCGGCTGGCCGATGGCCAGCGGGTGATCCTCGAGCACGACCAGCGCGGTCATCATTTTGGCGGTGCTGGCCATCGGCATCGGCGATTGGCCGCCCGAGGTCCCGATCGCACCGGCGCCCTCCTGGTAGAGGGCGGCCTCCCCCGCGGCGGGCCAGGGCAAGGTTGGCGCGACGCCCAGCGTCTCCGAGGCCGGAGTGACGGAGACCGTGGCGATCGTGGGCAGCGGCCGGAAGTACTGGAAGGCGCCAGCCGCCAGCATCAGCGCGAGCAGGTACGGAAGGGGACGGCGAACGAGTGAATTCTGCCCTAGCGCCAGACGATTGGGGCTCCGAGCGCTGGCTCGGCCAGCGCGAGGATCTCGCCGGGCTTTGGGAACCGTTTCAGCTTTGCCTTGCTGAAGATCAGCTGCTCATCGAGCGTGACTTCGAACCGGCCTTTACTTCCCGAGCGCAATGACAGGTCGATCATGATCGGCGCCCAGGCCCCGAGGATCTCGGCCGCCAGACCGACGGCCTGCTCCAGGTAGTTTCAGGGAACGCAGTATTCGATCGTGACTCGATGCTTGGGATCAAGCATCGTGCAAGCCTATCAGTGGTTGCGGCCGATCCGTCGCCGCCGAGTGCCACCGATGTTGGGCCGGATCATGCCACGACTCGGGAGACCTGTCCCCCAAGACTGAGCACCCAGAGCCGGCCCGCGCCGGACTGGTACGGACGTCCCGACTGCGGCAGGCTGCGGGTGACCTGGTTGCTCGACGCATCGATCCATTGGAGTGACAGGCCACTGATCCAGACGCCGCCGGCGTTCGCCACCATGCTGTCGACCCCATCCAGGCCGTAAAACGGATCGACCGGAATGGTCGCCACCACGCGATTGGTCGAGGGATCGATGCGTGACACCGTGCTGTCCTGCTCGCAGCGGACCCAGATTGCGCCGTTGCCCGCCGCAACGGGAAGGGGCCGTCGCCCGACCGCGACTTCGGCCTCCTGCGCACCGGTGATCGCATCGAGCCGGACCACGGTCGCATTACCTGACCGCGAGATCCACACCGAGCCATCGTTGATGAGCACCCCGGAGGGCGCATGCAGCATGGAGCGGCGCAGCGTCACGGCATTCGTTGTCGCATCGATGCGCGCCACCATGTCGTCTTCAAACGATACGACCCACACCGAGGTCGGGTCGGCTGCGAGGTTGAAGACGTGAAAGCCGACCGGGATGGTCGCAATGACCCGTCCGGATGCCGGGTCGAGGCGAAGCACCGCCTGGCGGTCATTGCGCCCGATCCAGACACTGCCGGCGCCGACCGCCACGCCGCTCGGCAGGTCGCACCGTCGCGGCAGAAAGGAGCCCATCGGCGCATCGTGGACCGTTCCCGGTTCGCAGGCGGGCTGCAAGAGGTGTGGGTTCGCGATGGGAACCGCGAGCACATCGAGCCGTTGCGTGCCGCTGACGCGGTAGAGCCGTCCCGCCGCATAGCCCGCTATCCAGAGCCGATCGCCCTCCGTGGCCGCCGCCCCTGGCAAGTCGGGAAGGTTTACAACTTCAGGCTGCGGCCCTGGCGATGGCGAGGCCGTCGGCGCCGGTCCGGCGCAACCGGCGAGTCCGATGGCAAGGCTCATGGCGGGAACGGCCAGCCCCCACCCTGCCCTCCCCCGCAAGCGGGGGCGGCGAAGAGAAACGTTGCGCCGTCGGGGCATCAACCTCAGGGTGTGCGGACGGCCGCCGGTGGACCCGCGAGCGCCCGCAGCAGGCGCTCGGTCACGCTGCCGATCCCGTATGTCCCGTTTAGCTTCGCGAGTGCCGCGGGATCGGTTGCCTTGGTCGGGCGGGTTCCTTTCGGGGTTGGGACCGGGGCGACGCTGACCGGGACACCCACTCGCCGCGCTCGCTCGATATAGGCATTCGCCGCTTCGCCAAGCTTTCCGCTGGCCACGATGCCGTCCAGATCCTTGAATCGTCGGACGAGCTGTGCCGCTGTCTTTTCCCCCACGCCTGGAACCCCCGGGAGCCCGTCGGAGGGATCGCCGCGCAAGACGGCGAAGTCGCCATAGGAACGACCGGGGATCCCGTAACGGCGCTCGACCTCCGCCTCGTCGACGACCAGCAACCGGCCGATCCCCTGCTGGGTGTAGAGAACGCGTACGTCTGGATCGCGCACCAGGGCGAAGAGGTCACGGTCTCCTGTGACGATTTCGACCGTGCCGCTGATCTTGGGCAGCAGGGAGGCGATCACGTCTTCGGCCTCGAAACCCTCGGCGCCGATCACCTCGACGCCAATCGCCGCCAGCACCGCATGGATGATCGGCTCCTGCGGCTCCAGCTCCGGCGGCATGTTGCCCTGCACCAGGCGATGCGTCTTGTAGCTGGGGAGGACATCGACGCGGAACGCCGGCCGCCAATCCTTATCGGTCGCCACCAGGATGGCCCGAGGCTTGCGATCGGTAACCAGTCGCCCCAACATATCGAGGAAGCCGCGCACGGCGTTGACCGGCTGGCCGTCCGGCGCTTTGAAGGTGGTGACCGGGATGCCGAAAAAGGCGCGGAACATCACGCTCGATCCGTCGATGAGCAGCCAGTCGGTCGCCATGCCGGATTACCCCCAGGTGCCGACGGCCGCCGGTGGCCTGACTGCCGCCTCGAGCTGGGCGCCGAGCGACAGGATGCTGTATTCATCGTGGGGGCGGCCGACCAGCTGGATGCCGATCGGGAGTCCCGACTTGGACGTGGCGAGCGGGAGGCTGATCGCTGGCTGGCCCGTGCAGTTGAAGGGATGCGTAAAGCTCAGCCAGTCGAGAAATTCAGCTGATGCGGTGTTGACGTCCTGGCCGATTTGGCCAATCTTCGGCGCCGGGTAGGTCAGGGTCGGCGTCAGCAGCACATCGATTTGGTCCCAGGTCGCGACCAACTTGCGGGCCTGCTGATGCAGTTCGTTCAGTGCCCGTAAGTAGTCGACGGCGGTCGACATGGGCGCGGCCTCGAACATGCGCTGGTTGAGCGGGTCGAGCCGTTGCGCTTGGGTGACCGGCAGGGTGCCGACGGAGGTAACTGCGAGGATCTGGATGAGCGGGCGAAACCCGCCGAGGTCCGGTTTGACGCGGCGCACTCGATGCCCGTGGCGGGCGAGCTCATCGGCCACCGACTCCACCGCCGATGCGACTTCGGCGTCGACCGGCGCCGGCGCGTCGATAGTCCAGCCGATCCGCAGGCCGGGCGCGTCCTGCCGGGCCGCCGGCAGGAAGGGCTCCAGGATCTCGGCCCAGTAGGGGTCGCCCGGCAGGTGGCCGCTCATCGCATCGAGACCGAGCGCCGCATCAGCGACCGTTCTCGCGATCACGCCGCTGGTGCCGAGGCCCGCCCAATCTTCACCAAAGATCGGGCCGCTGGAGATCCGTCCGCGCGATGGCTTCAAGCCGACCACGCCGCAGCACGAGGCAGGAATGCGAATCGACCCACCACCGTCGGCACCGTGGCTCAGCGCGCAGAGGCCGGTGGCAACCGCGGCCGCGGCGCCGCCACTGGAGCCGCCCGCGGTTCGGGTCTTGTCGATGGGATTTCGGGCGGGCGGGAACATCGGACCCTCGGTAACCGGGCGGGTCCCGAACTCGGGCGCATTCGTCTTTCCCAAAATGGCCGCGCCCTCGTCCTTCAATCGTCCGATGCCGAAGCCGTCGACTTGTGCAATCGATTTCTCGAAGTGAAGCGACCCGAGGCTGTTGCGATAACCGGCCAGCGATGCCGTTTCCTTGATGGAAATCGGAACCCCATCGAGAAGGCCCAATGGCTCGCCGCGCGTGATCCGCTTTTCGGTAGCCGCCGCCTGACTCTCAGCCAGTTCCTGGGTCAGCAGGACGTAGGCGTTGAGTTCCGGATCGATGCGGGCGATGCGCTCGTAGTAAAGCGCAACCAGCTCAGCTGGCTTGATGCGCCGTTCCTCGATCGCGCGTGCCTGCTCCAGCGCGGGTTTGAATGCCCAGGCGTCATCGATCACCCGCTAACTGTATCGGCTCTACTGCCATTGCCAGGACGAGAGGATGGCGGAGAAATCGCTGTCGCGCAGGCTTTCGAAGTCGGTCGGGTCCGACGCCATCTCGACGATGTACGTCTTGCTGCCGTAGTCGACGAAGAGAAGCTGGCCCGTGTACTTCGATCCGTGGAACTCGACGCTCAGCGCGGGCGCTCCATCGACGGTGGTCCGAGTGAGTCCACCGAGGGTGCCGGGCACCGTGACCCGACCGCTTCGGAGGACTGGATCCCAGCCAGCCTCGATCGCGGCGAGGGGAACCGACTGACCCAGGTCGGCAACGACGAACTCCGGCTTCACGCCGTTGGTCGTTTTGAGCTTCGCGAGCGCCAGCACCGGCTTTGTAATGGTTGTCGTCACTGCGCTGCCCTGTGCCCAGCCCTTTGGAACCTTGACCGAAAAAACACCATCGGACGACGTCACTGGGCCGAGCGCCCCGGTGACCTGCAGACCAAGCACCGTAAGGCCGATCACGGCGATCAGGGCAATGGCGCCGCCGCCAATCAGGAGCCACACCGGCCAGCTGATGCCCGAGGAGCGCGACTGGGCGGGCGCGGGAAACGGCGCGTCCGCGGTTGGCTGGATCAGGGCGGATGGCGGGGTCGCAATCGTGGGGCTTGGAGTCGGGGCAACCACTCCAGCGCCATCGACCGCCAATGCTGAGGCCCTGTTATCCGCCCCGACCAGTCGCGTGTGGCACTTTGGGCAGACGGACTCGCCGTTCGCATACCACGTCCAGCAGGTGCGGCAGACAGCCCGACTCAAGGTGACCCCCACTGGAGCAACGCGACCCTACCCGAATCCCATCACCTGGACCTCCCACCCCGCAAGGGGGAGGGAGACGATAGAAAAACAGCCCGCCAGAATCCTGGCGGGCTGTCGATAAAGGGGGTTCGGGTTAACGAGACTCGAGCGCGGCTTCGGCCTCGATTTCCTTCTGGGCCTCGGCCGGCGTCGGTGCCGGAACGGCCTCAACGCCGATCTCGAGCTTGACCTCGTCGCCAAGGATGAAGCCACCGGCCTCCAGGGCCTGGTTCCATGTCAGGTCGTAGTCCTTGCGGTTCAGCTTGGTCTCAGCGTCGAAACTCACGCGGCGATTGCCCCACGGATCCTTGCCCTCGCCGTTGAAGCTGGCGTCGAGCGCCACTTCCTTGGTGATGCCATGGATGGTCAAGTCACCGATCACCTTGAAATTCGCCGGGTCCTTGCCCTCGACGCGCTTGCTCTTGAAGGTGATGGTGGGATAATTCGCGACGTCAAAATGACCGTCGGCACTGCGCAGGTGGTTGTCGCGCATCTCCACCCCGGTATCGATGGTCGCGGCGTCCAGAACAACGTCGACCGTGGCCGTGCTCAGGTTGTCGTTGTCGACCTCGAGCCAGCCCTCTTTGATCTTCATCTGGCCGCGCACTTTCGACATCATGTGACGGATGGTAAATGTGACGCTGCTGTGGTAAACGTCAAACGCCCACTTCATTTTTCTGGATTCCTCCCGGTTCAAAATTTGTTGCATATACAACTACCTCTACGGCTAACAGTTTGATGCGAGAATCTATTCCACATGGCTCGAAAGCTCAAACCCGCCGAAATGCGAGCCTGGCGCGCCTTCCTCGATGCCCAGGCCTCGTTACTTCGGCGTCTCGGGGATGACCTCGTCAAGGAGGAGGACATCACGCTTGCCGAATACGATGTCCTGGTCCAGCTCAGCTTCGCCCCCGACGACCGCCTGCGGATGACCGAGCTGTCCGACCGCGTCCGCCTCAGCCCCAGCGGTCTGACCCGCCTGGTGGACCGCCTGGTCCGCACCGGTCTGGTGAAGCGAGGACGGTGCGCCTCCGACCGACGGGGTAGTTTCGCGATCCTGACCTCGGCCGGCAAAGTGCGATTGCGGCGGGCCTCGCCGATTCACCTCCGCGGGATTCGCGAGCACTTCTCCAAGCGCCTCTCGCCGGCCCAACTCACGGCCGTCGCCGAGGCCCTCGAGCCGCTCGGGCGCGACATGCCCCATGGGGTAAGCTCGGATTAATGGGGCTCGGACGGACGGTACTTCGTCTCGTGTTTCTCGGCGGAATCAGCGCACTCCTGATCGCCTTCGGGGTCCGGTTCTTGGACGAGATCGTTGGCCTGCGTCGACCCGAGGGCCACGTCACACCGAAGGACTTCGAGCACGCCCAGGAGTCCGCGGACGCCTATGAATCCGCGCTCATCGACCTGGATCGAACGGTCCTGCCCGGGATCTCCATCCGATCGTAGCTCGCGCTGGGGGCGGACTCACCGCAGCGGAAGGCGATCCGGACCGTCATCGATCACTCGGATTGACCGCAACCCGCCGCCGTAGATGATAGAAGAGAGTCACCATGGAACCACCGGACGAGCCGGTCGAGCCAGTTCGATATGTTGGTGGGCTGGCCGACGCGCCTCGCCCGCCGGCCTGGCCCTACGTGGTCCTGGCCAGTACCCTCGTGCTCGTGGTGGCCGGCGTCGTCCTGGCCTGGAATCCGATTCGGTCGATCGGTCGTAGCGCCGGGGAAACCCTTGCTCCGTACTCCCTGGTCCTCACCGCGGCAAGGTGGTCATCGGACGAAAAAATCGCTGGAGTGCCCGTCACCTTCAGCCTGACGGTCGACAACACGGACCAGCGAACCGTCAATGGAATCACGCTGCACGTCACGCAGCTGGACCCAGCCTGGAAAGTGGTCGGCGCGACCAGCGCCAGGTCGGCCGGTCAAATTAATGGCACATCCATCTTCTTTGCGGACGTCATCCCGCCTGGAGGCAGCGCCACCTTGTCCGTCACGCTGCTCCCTACCAGGGCGGTGGACTCCGAAATTGACGTCACGCTGACTCCAGCGCCTGGCGCAACGCCGGCCCGGATCGCGCTCGCCTCCGGACGCGTCCTCTCAACGCTGCCCTTAGGCGCGAAAGTTCGGGACCCGACCGAGACGGATGCCGACGCCCGCCTGACCGCGATTTATGATCCTCAAATTCCAAATGGCGAGGTCGCGGTCTGGCAGATCCACGTCGCCAACAGTGGGCCGATCACAATCGACGGCATCCGGTTGCGTTTCCCGGATACCCAGTCGGCCTTCGCGTTCAGAATTCTGCCGACCCAGGCCAGTGTCCTGCCCGACGGCCGGACGGTCCAATTTCAGACCACGTTGCCCCCGGGCGGTCAGACGATCCTCCTTGTGGGCGTCCTCCCAAACCAGACCGGCCACTTTCAAATTCCCATCGAGGTCTTTCTCGGAAATGCGACGCAGTCGATCTCGGCGGCTAACGGCGGACCACCGCTCAGCATCGACCTCACGGTCACCTAGATGGGCACCGCGGACGTCCTTGATCAGGGTAGCCGGCTTTCCCAGGTATACCGAACGACCGTGGCAGACAGTTGGCGGTGGATGCGCCTCGACCTTCTGGTCAGGCTCGTGCCGCTGACGATCGGGCCGCTGGTCTTTAGCTGGCTGACCGCAATACCACTGGCCAGCATGGGCCTGACGCTCGCTCACTGGACCCGCGACCTCGTAGTCGCTCTTCCGCTCGCCCTCGCCGGGTTTGTGATTGCCGCGGCGTTCGCGGAGTACCTCGCCCGGCGCAGGCGGCGCTGGTTCGTAGCGGACGGTCGTGACCTGGCTGTCCAGAGCCTCTACTACCTGGCGCTCAACGCCCCGGTCGAAGAGTGGTTCTTCCGTGGCTTCCTGCAGGGTGGGCTGAGCCGCTGGTGGAACGCCCCCGCCGTAGCCGTAGTCGTCACGACGGCCGTCTTCGGCGGCTATCATTTCCTTGACCGCTGGGGTTGGCGACCGGTGGTGGGCGCAACGGCCGCCGGCCTCGCGCTGGGCCTGATCTATCTCTGGCAGCCGCAGCCACCCTCGTTGCTGGCACCGACGCTGGTCCACGCCGCCATCACCTGCGGTTTTCTCAGCCTTGGGCCGTACGCGATCTTCCGCTGGCGTGTGGCGAATGGAAGGGTCGAGGCCATGTCACAAGCGGTGAGACAATGAGTCGGCCATGGTAGACGCCGTACCCGGGCCGCCATCGCCGCCTTCGACGCCGCCAAGTGAGCCCCCGGTAACGGCGCGAGCCTTCAGCGCAGTGACGCCCTTGCTCGCCATCGTCTGGCTGGCCACCGGCGCGGGCATGCTGACCTATCTGCTCATCAGCGGGTACTCGATCCTGACTTCGCTGTTGCTGGCAGCCGGCACCATGCTCTACGTCCGCGGACTCTTTACCGTCTTTCGGCGGGCCATGATCAACCGGGAGATCCTTCGCGAGCGGCCAAGTCGTGAGCGTCGCATCGTTGACGTCGGACGGGCCGCGACCTGGACACGCATCCTCTGGCTGAGCGTGATCACCGGGCTCTACCTCGTCTACTACATCGTGGTCCTCAGCCTCGACGCCAAGAGTGCGTTCCTGGCTGCGCCCGACCTCGTCGTTGCCCTGTTGAGGGCACTGGCGACCGTCTTAGCCCTGGTGCTTGCGAATGTCCTGCTCTTCTTCGGACCGTTCCTGCTCTACGCACGGATGGGACTGAACCCGAGCGATCCGGGTGACGCCAGCTGGCAGGTGAAGCTGTCCGATGTCCGCGGACAGAAGGCGGCGGTCGAAGAGATGCAGAAGATCCTCCGCCTGATCGAGCAGGGGAACAAGTTCGTCCAGTCCGGCGGACTTCGAGAGCGAGGCATCTTGCTGGTGGGCCCACCTGGCACCGGCAAGACGATGCTGGCCAAAGCGATCGCCAGCACGCTGGAGTTGCCCATCCTCGTTACGTCCGGGGCTTCCTTCGTTGGCATGTTCCTCGGGATGGATGTCCTCAAGGTGCTGATGATGTCCCGGATGGCGAAGAAGCGGGCAAAGAAGTGGGGAGGCTGCGCCATCTTCATCGACGAGTTCGACACGTTGGGCAGCCGTCGCGCCGGAATGGGTGGCGGTGGAGGAATGATGGGTGGCATGTTCGGTGGGGGGATGATGGCGCTGAACATGCTGCTGGTCGTCATGGATGGCCTCGACAACCCCAGCTTCATCCGTCGCGCCTTCCGCAAGACGGTCAATGCGCTGCTCGACGCCACGTTCGTCATTCCGCAGCAGATTCGATTGGGCCGCGGGCGGATCCCGTTACGGCTTCCACCGCTGCGGCCGCCCCGCTACAACATCTTCTTCATGGGCGCCACCAACCGGCCCCAGGTGCTCGATGAAGCCGTGACGCGACCGGGGCGATTCGGTCGCCAGATCATCTTCAAGATGCCCGACCTCGAGGACCGCAAAGACATCGCCGATCTTTATTTCAGCCGGGTACGACACGACGCGCGACTCGATGAGCCAGAAACCCGCACCGAGTTTGCGCGGATCACCAAAGGCTATTCGCCGGCGATGATCCAGCAAGCCCTCTCGGTTGGACTCATGTACGCATTCGAGCACGGCCGCGAGGGAGTGATCTGGGACGACCTTCGCGAAGCGATGGCCAACATCGAGGCGGGACTGGCCGAACCGATCCTGTACACGGAGAAAGAGACGTTGGCGATCGCCCGGCACGAGATGGGCCACGCGATCGCGAACCGCTTCTTCCTGCCCGAGATGAAGTCGGTCCGCCTCTCGATCCGCAAGCGAGGCGGTGCGCTCGGCCACCACCAGGCGGTCGAGGCGGAGGAGAGCTTCGTCAAATTCCGATCGCGCCTCGCCGGCGAGGTCCGCTGGGGATTGGGCAGCATCGCCGCCGAGCGCGTCTTCTACGGCGAGAACAGCAGCGGCGTATCGGGCGACCTCGCGTCCGCGACGCGAGAGGCCGCCCTGATGGTCGGCGTCTACGGGATGGGCCCGGACCGCCGCAACGACGAGGACAGCATGCGCGCAGAGATGATTGGCCACCGCTTGATCGCCCAGAGCGCGGCGCTCGAGGCGGCGCAGGGCGAGGCCAACATCGTCGCCGCGGTGCTGAAGGAACGAGAGAAGGCGCGGGACGTCGCCCAGATCCTGGGGAGCGCCTATGTCGATTGCTGGCGCTTGATGTTGAAGAACAAAGACGCGATCGACAGCCTGGCGAAAGTCCTGGTGGAGAAGCGGGAACTGGTGGGGCGCGAGATCGACCAGCTCCTGGATATGGTCAACCTGCTCGGGCCCGAGACGGCCGACGCCTGGCCGGACTTCCTATTCTCGGTCGACGGCGGCCAGCACCTGTGTCCCCGGTGCCATCGCCTTCTCCCGGAGGGCGCCCGCTACTGCCTCAACTGTGGCGAGTCAATCGTGTCAGCCTTCAATCCCGCGCAGACCACCGCGAAAAGTTAGTCAGCCTTCTTCAGGCTGGCCCAGCCACTCGCGTTGTTTGTAGCCCCAGTGATGTCGCGCATAGATCCGTCGGAGGGTGCCCGATCGGCTGCGGGTCACAAGGGATTCGGTCTCGGCCCAGTTCATGTGGTACTTGACACCCTGCAGGACCTCGCCGTCGGTGACACCCGTGGCGGCGAAGAAGACGTCGTCGCTGCGGACGAGGTCATCGATGGCAAGCACGCGATCGAACTTCGCCCCCGCCGCTTCGGCCTTCTCCTTCTCTGCCGGATTGCGGGCGTAAAGCTTGCACTGGATCTCGCCCCCGAGACATTTCAGCGCGGCAGCCGCGAGCACTGCCTCGGGTGATCCACCGATCCCCATCAGGAGGTCGAGACCGCTCCCATCGATCGCCGTCATGACGGCGCCGGCCACGTCGCCATCGCTGATCAGCTTGATGCGGGCGCCGGTGTCGCGAACTTCCTTGATCAGTCCCTC
>Ga0070697_100000524_pt1 | contig 28854 bp, 17 predicted proteins | sample KBSK1501metaG_FD_65475 | JGI IMG/M metagenome (GOLD analysis project Ga0070697, IMG submission 65475) | Corn, switchgrass and miscanthus rhizosphere microbial communities from Kellogg Biological Station, Michigan, USA - KBS K1-50-1 metaG | ecosystem: Host-associated > Plants > Roots >...
CTCACAAGACTAACGGGCTTCAATGTTCGCTCTGCGCAATCTCTCCCTCTCCTGTCTCGCTGAGGTCAGCAGGACTCAGAATAGGTCTATCGCTGCGAAGCGAGGCGGGCGAAGGCGCCGCAGAGTTTTTCAAGTTCTGTGTATCGCGTGTCTCTGCTTCATCGCATGGCCCAGCGCGAAAATGCAATCGCCGCTACGCCGGATTACTAACACCAGTGAAGAGGAAACCAGCATCAACCCATCGATGAGCGGCGACGGTCGTATCGTCGCGTTCGAATCGACGAGTGACATCGCCGGCGCCGGCGGCTGGGAAAGTTTCCGCGCCATCCGCGCAAACGTATCAGTCGATCCACCTGCTTTTTTACAAATGGGTGCGACGCGCGCACCTGTTCCGGCCATTTCCCAGGACGGTTCGCGGATCGCGTTTGCCTCGAAAGACAATCCGCTGGGAACCAACAGCGATGCGAACTCCGAAATCTTCCTGTATGACGGCGCCAGGCTTATTCAGATCACCAATACTTCGCCCGGCGACATTGCCGATCGCACCATCAATGGAAACTTCCTGCCTTCCATTTCCGACGATGGTCGGTACGTGGCTTTCTCATCGAACCGCGATCTTGCCGGCCACAATGCCGACGGCAACCTCGAGATTTTCATCTTCGATACCATTGCCCAAAGTTTTACCCAACTTACAAACGCTTCAGGGATCGTGGGTTTCAGCGATGCGAAGATCAGCGGCAATGGAGCTTTTGTCGCTTACATTTGCGACGCAGGAACGACTCCTGGTACGAAACGAGATCTCCTTTTACAGAGTCGGGATGGCGCAACTCCGCTTCGAGTCCTTGCCACGGATGTCCAATCATTAGCGATGGCTCATGGTCGGGCCATCAACGACGATGGCACGCGAGTGGTGTGGGCCACCGAGACCGCAACGAACTCCACCCAGGTATTTCTCTTTGATGGTAGAAACAATTCGACTCGGCAGATTACCTCGCTTGGATCCCGCGCGACCGACGTTCCCCTTCACCCAACCATCAGCGGCGACGGCTCCCGGATAGCTTTCGCCACCCGGCGCAGCTTCCTGGGCAATTCCGATGGCGGCGTGGATCTTTATTTGTTCGATCTTCCGTCCTTCACGTTTAGTCGTGTGACAAATGGACCAGCGACGGCAACTGCAGAAGTAGTGTCTTCACTGAACGACGACGGCTCACTAATCGCCTTTAACTATCCGCGAGTTCTCTCCGGTGTCTCCAATGTCGACTTCTCTGGTAACTCAGAGATCTATGTAACCGAAACACCTCCCCGGCCTGCTTTTGGGAGTTTGACGGTTTTTAACGGAGCGTCGTTTGGCAATGAGCCTTCCACCACCGAGGCTGTGGCCCCGGATAGCATAGCTGTCGCCCGCGGCAACGTACTGGCAAACACAACCGCACGCTCACAACCGTTTTCAGACGGTGCCTTTCCGCAAACAGTCGGCGGGACTACGGTCACCGTGAATGGGCGCCGGGCGCAGATATTTTTTGTTTCACCCACCGAGGTGGATTTCCTGGTGCCCTCCGAAACCGAACTTGGCGCCGCCGAAGTCGTCGTAACTAATTCCGATGGCTTTCCCAGCCGTGGCACAATCACGACCTCGCAGGCTGCACCCGGTATATTTACAGTCAGCGGCGATGGCCTGGGCGATGGAGTGATTCTGGATGCGCACACCTTGCAACCTGGTCCGTTTGATCCAACCAGCGGGAATCTCCGCTTGATTATCTTCTCAACCGGCGTCCGCGGAATCATCAACCTCTCTGAAATTTCAATAACTGCCGGAGGTCGCGGACTAACTCTCGAGTCCATCGTTGCGTCAGCCGCGACCCCCGGGCTCGATGAAGTCCACGTTTTGGTCCCTGCTGACTTGCGTGGTGCGGGTAAGCTGGATCTGGTCATCCACGTTGATGGACGCGACAGTAATCCAGCCGCAGTTAATTTCGCCGGCGACGCGAACCGGGACATAGTCATCAACGAGTTCCTGGCAGATCCTCCAGATGGAGCAATCGGAGACGCCAATTTGGATGGTCTACGCAGCGCGAGCGAAGATGAATTTGTCGAACTGGTTAACACTACCACTCATGATATTGACTTGAGTGGTTACCACCTGCTTACGCGAGGCACGGGCGCGTCGGACATTCTCCGACATACATTTATTCAAGGTGCCCCCGCGACCATTCTTCCAGCGTGCACGGGAATCGTCGTATTCGGCGGTGGGAGCCCCCAGCGCGACAGTCCGGCTTTCGGTGGCGCTCAAATTCTGAAGGCTTCCACCGGCAGCCTCGGTCTCATCAACTCAGGCGGGGTAATTACGCTTCGCGATCGGGCAGACGACATCGTCAACTTCGTGACTTACGGAGGCTCAACCGGGCTCAATGGAAACTCGAACCAGTCACTAACGAGATCGCCCGACACCTCCGGCCCTTTCACTTTGCATCAGTCAGCCAGCGGCTCCGGTGGATCGCCATTCAGTCCGGGTACACACGTAAACAGTGATCCCTTTACTCCGTGTCCGCCCATTTCGCGCATCGAGGTCTTGCCGTCATCGGCAACGGTGGAGGCCGGTGGGCAGCAACAGTTCACCGCACGCGCTTTCGATGCGGAAGGAAATGAAGTATCGGGCGTCCTCTTCTCCTGGCACTCCAGCGATACATCGATGTTCATGATTGACCAAAGCGGCCGGGCGAGGGCCTTGTCAGCTGGGCAATCAGGGTCGACGCAGATTCGTGCGTCGGCCCGCGGTATTCAGTCCGCCCCAGCAACGCTGACCGCTAGCGCGCCGACCCCGGTTCTGACAAGCGTCACCTTGTCTCCACTCTCCGCAACTATGCGCGTGGGTGAAACAAAGGAGTTCACGGCGCAAGCGAAAGATCAATTTTGTCAGAACATTGGGGGTGTCACCTTCAGCTTCAATTCAAACAACCCAGCGACGGCCACGATTGATCTAGTGACGACGAATACGACCCCTGGCACAGCGACGGCGACTGTTACGGGACGTTTGAGCGGCTCGGCCCATGTCACTGCGACTGCAAACAATGGAAGCGATAGTGTGACAAGTAGTCCCGCAGCTCTCAACGTCGAGCCTGGCGCGACGGCGACTCTCAGCATCAACAACGTCACAGAAAACGAGGGCAACGAAGGAACTACAACATTCGTTTTTGCGGTTAACTCGTCGTCGCCGGCTCCAATCGGCGGGATCACATTCGACATTGCCACCCAGGACCGCTCCGCCACTGCCGCTACTAGTGATTACGTCGCCCGGGCCATGACTTCGCAAACGATTCCCGCCGGCCAACAAACCTACATATTCGAGGTCACTGTTGACGGTGACTTGCTAGTCGAGCCGCCTGAAACCTTCTTCGTCAACCTCACCAATGTTTCAGGCGCGACTGTTGCGGATGGTCAGGGACAGGGAACGATTGAGAACGACGATAACCCGAATCTGGTTATCAGCCAGATTTACGGCGGGGGTGGAAATTCGGGAGCTCTTTATACGAACGATTTCATCGAGATATTCAACCGGGGCTCTACGACAATTAGTTTTGCTGCCACTCCTTACTCGATTCAGTACGCAGGGGCGACAGCCACCTTCGGATCCAACAAGACCGAACTTACTAACGGGATTGTAGGTCCGGGACGGTATTTCCTGGTGCAATTATCAGGTGGTGGTCCAAATGGAACAGCTTTACCCGCCGCCGATGCCAGTGGCGGCATTAACATGGCTGCTACTGCCGGAAAAGTTTCATTGGTAATAGGCACAGCATCACTAACACAGTCTACCTGTCCGGGTGATGACGGCACCGCACCGTTTAATCCAGGCAACGAGACCATCGCCGATTTTGTAGGTTACGGCAACTCAGCCAACTGTTATGAAGGCGCAACCAGACCAGCTCCCGCGCCGAGCGTAACCAATGCAGTCTTCAGAAAAGCCGGCGGATGCACAGACACGAACGACAACGCCTCTGACCTTTTTGTCTCGACACCATTACCGCGCAACAGCAGCTCCCCTGCAAATGACTGCAGCGCGGCGCCACCACCCGTACCCACCCTTGCGATTGATGACGCAACGCTGGCAGAAGGCAACAGCGGCACCACCACAGCAATTCTTACAGTCACCCTGTCAGCGCCGGCTCCGGCAGCTGGGGTCTCATTTGATATCGCCACGGAGGATAGCAGTGCGACTGCGGCAAGTGGCGACTACATCACAAAGCAGTTAACTGGTCAGATCGTTCCGGCAGGACAACGAACGTATGCCTTTGAGGTGACGATCAATGGTGATACAGCCGCCGAGTCTGACGAAACGTTGCTTGTAAATGTAACCAATGTGAACGGCGCCACACTGACCGATGGTCAAGGAGTGGTGACGATCCAGAATGATGACTCGCCGGTGCTGTCAATCGATGATGTAACGCTGAGTGAGGGCAACAGCGGACCGAAGATATTTACCTTCACGGTCAACCTCTCAGCGCCGGCGACCGGAGCTGTCACCTTTGATATTTCTACAGCGGACGGCACCGCCCACGATAACCTTCCCTCCGCTGAAGACAACGATTATGTGGCCAGGTCTCTAACTGCCCAGGCGATTCCTGCGGGTAATCAAAGCTATCGGTTTGATGTAGTCGTCAATGGCGATCTGAACATCGAGCAGACTGAGACCTTCTTCGTCAACGTCACGAATGCATCGGGCGCAACCGTTATCAAAGGACAGGGTCTGGGAACGATAGTGAACGATGATATTGCCAGGCTTACCATCAACGATATTTCATTGAACGAAGGCAACGCTGGGACGACGCTCTTCACATTCACCGTTAAGTCTTCGCTGCCGGCGCCGGCGGGCGGTATCATTTTCGATATAGGCACGGCCGACGTCACTGCCCAGGACGATAACCCACCGGGTGAAGACAACGATTACATCGAGCGGAAACTAACGGGCCAAACCATTCCAGCCGGCCAGCAAACCTATGCATTCAATGTCGCGGTTAATGGCGACAACGCTTTGGAATTGGATGAAACCTTCCTGGTCAACATTACAAATGTTTCCCACGCGAGCATTCTGGATGGCCAGGGACAGGGAACAATAAAGAACGATGATGCCGTTAATCGAGTTAATGTCTCGCCCGGCGAAGCGACTATTAATCGCGGCAGCACGCAGCAATTTACCGCGACGGCCATCGACGCAGGCGATACCACCATTCCAGAAGCCCGTTTTACGTGGCAGTCGAGCAATCCCGCAGCGGCTACTATTAATCCTCATGGCCTCGCCACCTGGGTCGGTATCGGAACCACAACGATCGCTGCAACCACCGCGAATGGGATGGGCGGCACAGTCTCAGGCACCGCGACCCTCACCGTTCAGGTTCCGCTCCTAATCAATGAGGTCCTCCCGCAAGTGCCTCTCGACAACTCGGCCACGAGTGCAATTGAAGGAGATTCAAACCGTGATGGCGTGCGCAACTCCGACGATGATGAATTCGTAGAGCTGTTCAATAATTCAACCTCTCCAGTCGAACTCTCCGGACTAGTTATTTCTGATTCGACGAGCAATCGTTTCACCTTCCCAGCCAACACGTTCCTTGCCGCAGGACATTCGGTATTGGTGTTTGGTGGAGGCGCGCCACCCTTATCCGACCCGGCCTTTGGCGGCGCGTTGATTTTTACGACCAGCTCACTCGGTCTCGGCGATGGCGGTGATACCGTCACACTTAAGCTGCCGGCAGCCAATTCAAACCTCATCATTGATTCGCTGGCTTATGGAACTGGGAGTCCTATTGCGGCACCCGGCGCTCAGTCGCTGACGCGCTCCCCGGATTTGGCGATCGCTTCCGCAGGTGGTTCACCGGTGATGCATTCGACTGCGATGAACTCGGCGGGACGCGTCTTTAGTCCGGGAACGCGTGCCGATGGCACACCATTCGGTTCACCAGCGATTTCGCGGATTGAGGTGTTGCCGGACGCTGCTTCGATCGAGATCGGGGACCGTCAATTGTTTACCGGCCATGCCTACAGCAATGTTGGTGGTACAGAAACCGAAGTCCCAAACGTCTCGTTCATTTGGGATTCAAGCGATATCGCCAGGGCAACCGTTGCACCAACAACCGGTCAAACGGCGATGGCCCGGGCTGTGTCGGCCGGAAGTCCAACCGTTCGCGCTCGCGCCGGCGGCCGGCAAGGAACGGGCACGCTGGACGTCAATCCACCACCTCCAACACTCACGATCAATGATGTATCGACGGCCGAAGGTAATACCGGCATTAAGACACTTACCTTCACCGTCAGTCTGTCATCACCTGCACGAACCGGAGGAGTCTTGTTTGATATCGGTACGGCGGATGGTTCTGCGCAGGATGGTAGTACAGGCAGCGAAGATAACGACTATGTACCGAGAAGTCTCACAGTTCAATCGATTCCGGCGGGAGGCACGACTTACTCGTTCGACGTCACGGTTAATGGAGACTTGAATATTGAGCTGAATGAGACGTTTTTAGTTAATGTCACAAACGTTTCCGGAGCAACCATTGGAGACGCGCAAGGTGTGGGGACAATTCAAAACGATGACACTCCCAGGCTGACTATCGACGATGTTTCTGCAAGCGAGGGTAACTCCGGAACAAGGACCTTCACATTCACTGTCAACTCGTCGTTACCTGCTCCCGCCGGCGGAATAACTTTCGACATCGCCACGGTTGATGGAACTGCAAAGGACCATAACCCTGTAAGCGAAGATATCGACTACATCGCCCGGAACCTTATTGGACAAACGATTCCGGCTGGACTACAGACCTATTTGTTCGACGTGACCATCAACAGTGATCTTTTGGACGAGCCGAATGAAGTCTTCTTCGTTAATCTCACGAATGTTTCCGGCGCAACCATTACTGATGGTCAGGCGCAGGGAACGATTCAGAACGACGATACCGCTGATCTGGTAATCAGCCAGGTTTACGCCGCGGGCGGTAACTCCGGAGCACATTACACAAATGATTTTGTCGAAATATTCAATCGAGGTGCTACCAGGGTTAACTTCGCGATAACGCCTTACTCGCTCCAGTATGCCGGCGCCACTGCCAATTTTGGATCGAACAAAGTTGATCTAACCTCCGGAACGATCGGGCCCGGAAAGTATTTCCTGTTGCAACTCTCCAGCGGCGGGGCAAACGGAGCGTCGCTCCCCGCGGCAGATGCAAGCGGCAGCATCAATATGGCCGCCACCGCGGGCAAAGTGGCGCTCGTCGTTAACACCAGCATTCTGAATCCCGCGAGTTGCCCGCTGGGAATGACGGTCATTGATTTTGTCGGTTACGGTTCCTCCGCGAGTTGCTTCGAAGGTACGAATGCCGCGCCGGCGCCAGGCGCCACGACTGCAGATATTCGAAAAGCGGGCGGCTGCAGCGACTCCCATGACAACGCCGCAGACTTCATCATCTCTGCACCCTTCCCGCGCAACAGCAGTTTCCCGTCCAACAACTGTCTCGGAGGTCCACCTCCGAGTATCACCATCAATGATGTGACAGTCACCGAAGGTAATAACGGAACCACTACCAGCGCGGCGTTCACGGTTAGCCTCTCAACACCGGCGCCGTCAACTGACGTTACTTTCGATATTGCGACTCAAAACAACACGGCTACGACTGCCAACAGCGACTACGTAGCGAAAGCTCTTACAATTCAGGTCATTCCGGCGGGCCAACTAACCTACACCTTTACCGTGACGATCAACGGAGATGCCGCCATCGAGAATGATGAGACCTTCTTCGTTAACGTCACGAATGTTTCAGGCGCCACTTTGCTGGATGGCCAGGGGGCAGGGACAATTCACAACGATGATCTTCCGACGCTCTCAATCAATGATGTCACCGCTACCGAGGGTAACGCGGGAACTAAAGTCTTTATATTCACTGTGAGCTTGTCGGCTGCGGCGCCAACCGGAGGTGTCACCTTCGACATTGCCACTGCTGATGGAAGCGCGCAGGATGGCAACCCGGCTGGTGAGGACAACGACTACGTCGCGAGAAGTCTGGTGGCACAAACCATCCCCGCCGGTAGTCAGAACTACAGTTTTGATGTCACAGTGAAGGGTGATCTCAACATCGAGGCTAACGAAACGTTTTTCGTCAATGTCACCAATGTCTCCGGGGCGACCGTTACAGATAGCCAGGGGCTGGGAACAATTCAAAATGATGATAGTCCTGCCCTGATCATCAGCGATGTTTCAGCAAACGAGATCAACAGCGGAACAACCACCTTCACGTTTACCGTAACTTCGTCATTGCCTGCTCCCGCGGGCGGGATCACTTTCGACATTGCCACTTCGGATGGAACCGCGCACGACCACAACCCGCCGACTGAAGATAACGACTATGTTGCGAAAGCTCTGACTGCTCAGACAATCGCGCCGGGAAACTCGACTTATGTTTTCCAGGTGACAGTCAACGGCGACACCTTAGTCGAGCCAAATGAAACCTTCTTTGTGACTCTCACGAATGTCCTGGGCGCAACCGTCTCGGATGGCCAGGGCCAGGGGACAATTCAAAACGATGACACGCCGAATTTAGTGATTACACAGATCTATCCAGGGGGAAACAATGCGGGCGCGACCTACCGAAACGACTTCATCGAAATCTTCAATCGCGGCACAACCACAGTCGACTTCGCCGTAACGCCTTACTCGGTTCAGTACGCCGGAGCAACTGCGGCGTTTGGCGCAACGAATACGAAAACGGATCTTACCAGCGGCACCGTTGCGCCGGGACACTATTTTTTGATCCAGGAAGCAGGTGGAACTACCAATGGGATAGCTCTGCCGCAGCCGGATGCGACCGGCAACATTGCCATGTCGGCCACAGGCGGGAAGATCGCACTCGTTTTTGGCACCACACCGGTTAGCGCGACGAGCTGTCCCGGGGATGATGCGGCGCCGCCAACGAATCCAGCCGGCAACAACATCGTCGACTTCGTTGGATATGGCAGCGGCGGAAACGCACCCAACTGCTTTGAAGGCGCTGGGGCGGCGGCGTTTTCCACCAGCACGGCAGGCAGTCTTGATCCCGATGCTCGATCGATTATCCGAGCCAACAGTTGCACCGACACGAACAACAATTCAACCGACTTCAGCAATCCCACGACGGCGCCAACAGCTCGCAACTCGGCCACCGCATCTGCACCTTGTCCTTAATCCATGGTCCATCGTGAGGCTGACGTCGCACGTGAAAAGACCAAGAATCTCCTTAGACAAAACGATATTGACTAGGCTGTTGGCGAGACGTTTATATCACCAATTTCAGCGTTTGCTCTGGGTCTCCCCATTCCTAACGGTAATCCACGATCTTACCCGGGTGATGAGGTCGGAGACGCTTCCGATGAAGGCGACGATGACGGCGAGGGAGAAGTTGACGCCGGCGAGGGAGAAGGTGACGCCATTGCACAACCTCCTTGCAAGTCAGAGCACTCTATCTTTTTGAGCGTACAGTTCTCGCACTTACATTTGGCAAGTTTCTCCGCGTTCTCTAAGGTGTCCGCCTGGATCAACCAAGGAGTGCAGCTATTCGGCTGGCTGAGGGTAAAACAGAAATTTTGAAGCGGTGCCAGCGGTGGCTCTTGCACCGGGACGTCAATGCAAGTCTGCTGAATCGCCCGGCAATAAATGCCATCAGGCAGGTAGCCCGCCGGGCACGCACCATAGCAAAGCGCACCTATTCGCTCGAGCCCTGGGGCACAGGACATTGGTGTACCGATGTCCCGCTGAAAGCTATCCTTGAGAAAAATGTGAGCGTCTTTCCGGCAAGTACACCCGTCGTTGCTATAACCTTCCGGACACGTGGTACACCCCTTATCGAAAGTCAATCCACACTTGTCCAGCCAGTGACATTTCCTGTTGTCGTTGATAAAAATGTGAGCGTCGCGGCGGCAGAAAACCACGTCGTCGGAGTAGCCAGCGGGACACTTCTGCCAGCAATAATTAGCAAAACCCTGGTAGCCCTCCCGACAGGGTTGATAGCACAGACCGAGGCTCTCCTCGCGCCCGGGGCAAACGCTCAGCGCTGAAACGGAACGTAACGGACGATCGTTATAACACTGCTTCACAGTGCTCGCGCCCTCCTTTGGCTCTGGGATCAGGACGCAATTGGAAACGATAAAACCTCGCTTGCCCGGACCCGGGCATCCCTGGGCGAAGGTGACGAGAGCAAACATAATGCCTACTAAAAGAAATCGTTGTTTTGGAGATAGTCTATTAGGGATCATGTGTACACTCCTGAGGGCTTTGAACCATGCTCTAGACCAAGTAATAATTTATCGACATCTGGCCAACGCAGAGCGTCCGACTTGCCGTCGCTATTGCAGTGCGCATCCACCGTGCAGGCACCTAACGGTTGAGTTGAACCCGGAGCGGCAGTCACATTCAACCTTCAGCCTATCCTGAAAGCGCAAGACAAGTCCTTCGCCAGTTCGGAAATTTTCGGAAAACTTCGGAAACGGCTCGTTGGACCGCTCCTGCTTGGTTTGAGGAGAGTTGTCCAGGAAGGCGTAACCCGATCTTAGTTGGCTTAAATTGCTTCTGTGGGCAGGTTTGCCATAAGCCGAGAAATCCAGAAGACTGCAACTGAAGGTAGGATTAAGGGAGTTAAGGGAGCGGGGTGGAGAAGTCGATCGGAATCGAACGGATGAATAAAGGTTTTACATATGTTAGGCCGCTTTTCGCTTCGCGACTCGCTTGATCTTTTCGTATTCTTTCCGCCGCGTGTGATGCATGTCCCAGAGATCAACGTCTTGCTGCAGGCCTAACCACATTTCTGGTGAGGTGCCGAAAGCGCGCGCCAGACGGTGCGCCATGTCAGTGGTGACCGGTCGACGCTCGTGCAATATCTCGCTAATAGTTCGTCGCGAAACGCCAAGCAACTGCGCAAGCTTATCCTGCGTCAATCCCGCTGCCGGCAGAACGTCCTCACGCAGGACTTCGCCGGGATGGGTAGGTCGTCGCTTTCGATTGTTTAGCCAGTTGTTCGCCATCGTTCAAACCCTCAGTGATAATCTTCAAGGTCAACGTCGAAGGCATCTTCGCCCTCAAATGTGAATGTCACGCGCCAGTTGCCGCTAACCGAAACACTCCAGGTGCCGGTCCGACTGCCCTTCAGCCGATGTAAGCGATAGCCCGGCAAGTTCATGTCTGCTGTGGAACGAGCGCGGTTGAGCACGTCTAACTGCCTGCGCAATCTGTCAGCCAGTTCTGGTGAAACTCCGCGTCGCTCGCCCGTCTCAAAGAGCCGTTTCAGTCCCTTGTGCCGAAAGGTCTTTATCACGAGTGTTGATTGTAACTAAGATACCCTCATTATATGCAAACGCTCTGGCGATTGCTTTGAATTTGTTACGCGCCGATAAATCAAACCGGGGCCGAACTCCCTACAGCGATGGTGACCTGGATAGTTTGCTTCGTTTCTAGTTTCTAATTTAGAGTGACCCAAAAATTCTGGTTGCTCATCGGCATTCCACGCTGCCCGCAACGTGTCAGTAATCAAAGCGAGGTTCAAATCAATGCTTCTTCTCAGGCTGGCAGTTCTGTTACTCGTATTTATTTTCGTCACCCCGGCCGCTTTTTCACAGCGGGTCAACAAGCCGCAACTCGCCGCCGAAGTGCGTGCGGAGTTTCACCATGCCTGGAAGGGCTACCGGAAATACGCATGGGAACACGACGACCTGAAGCCGCTGAGCAAGACGTATCACGATTGGTACGGTGAATCGCTCTACATGACGCCCGTCGACGGGCTCGACACGATGCTCATCATGGGTCTCAACGACGAGGCCCGGACAGCAAAGAATTACATCGTCAATAAGCTGTCCTTTGATAAAGACATATCCGTCCAGAATTTTGAGATCACCATCCGGCTGCTAGGTGGTTTGCTCTCCAGTTATCAACTTACCGGTGACAAACGTCTGCTGGTGCTGGCCGAGGACTTGGGCAACCGGCTCCTGCCCGTCTTCGAGTCGCCCACGGGCATTCCGTATCGATACGTGAATCTCAGGACCGGCAAAGTACGCGGCGAAGTCACCAACCCGGCCGAATCCGGCACCCTGCTGATCGAATTCGGCACGCTCAGCAAGCTCACCGGCAAGCCTATCTTCTACAACAAAGCCAAGCGGGCGCTGGTGGAGACTTACAAACGTAGATCTCCGATCGGTCTGATCGGCACGCGCATAAACGTGGAGACGGGCAAGTGGACCAACACAGACAGTCACATCAGCGCCGAGATTGACAGTTACTACGAATATCTCTTGAAGTGCTGGCTGTTATTCGACGATCAGGATTGCCGGCATATGTGGCTGGAAAGCATTGCGGCGATAAATAAATATCTGGCCGACGAATTCCAGCGCGGAAGTGACATCCGGCCGCGTGGACGGGTACTTTCGGAACTCTGGTACGGCCATGCTGATATGAGTACCGGAAAACGCACGTCAACCGTGTACGGCGCCCTCGACGCGTTCTTCCCGGCGGTGCTGGCTCTTGGTGGAGATCTGCCTCGCGCGAAACGCCTGCAGGAGTCATCCTTCAAAATGTGGAACCTTCATGGGATCGAACCGGAGGAGCTGGACTACAAGAAGATGGAAGTTGTCTCTCCCGGATATCCTTTGCGGCCGGAGATAGTGGAATCAACTTATTATCTTTATCACTACACCAAAGATCCCCGGTACTTAAAGATGGGCGAAACGCTCTGGAAGGATTTCGTAAAATACTGCAGAACCGACGAAGGCTATGCAGCGCTGAAAAGCGCGGTGACGAAGGAACAATCCGACTCGATGCAGAGTTTCGTCCTGGCTGAGACTTTCAAATACTTCTATCTGCTCTTCGCTCCGCCGAACACGCTGAATTTCAATAAGGTCATCTTCAACACCGAGGCGCATCCGATCAGGCGAACGTGGTAGGAAGTAGTGTCGTGTTTGATATTTACGTGGCGTTTCGCGAGGATCCGGCAAGACGATCCACGAACTCACACGAACCAACACGAACAGTTTTAGTGTTATTTCGTGTGATTTCGTGGATCGTTTTCCTTGACGCCCTTAGTTCGAGTAACGCACGGGACGCACAAGTGCGCTTTCTAAACGGATGTTGAATTGATGTTCGCGCTCGGGCTACGGTTAATACTGAAATCCTTGCAAACGGCGTTAGGTGCGATCGGTATTGTCACAACTTGCTAGCGCAGATTTGAAACTCTAGACTCTCGCCCATGCATTCTATTGCCGATGCCCTCACATCGCTGCGCGAGCACTTCGGATTCGATGAATTCCGCGAAGGCCAGCGTGAAGTGATCGGCGCCATCCTGGAAGGCAAAGACGCCGTGGTGGTCATGCCCACCGGCAGCGGCAAGTCGCTCTGTTACCAGTTGCCGGCCATGATGCTGGAAGGCGCCACCCTGGTCGTCTCTCCGCTAATCGCGTTAATGAAAGATCAGGTGGATGCGCTTCACGCGCGCGGGCTTCCGGCGACTTTCATCAACAGTTCCATTCCCTGGCCCGAACAAGGTGCGCGCATCGACGCTCTGCGCAGGCGCGAATACAAACTGGTCTATGTCGCACCCGAGCGTTTTCGCAGCGGCCGCTTTCTGGAGGCGCTTCAATCCATCAACATTTCGCTCTTCGCCGTTGATGAAGCCCACTGTATATCCACCTGGGGACACGACTTCCGTCCGGACTACCTGCGGCTGAAAGGCGTAATCCAGGCTCTCAATGGAACCGGCGGCAACCCGCCAACTCTGGCGCTCACTGCGACAGCCACTCCTTACGTTCGTTCCGACATAATTCAACAACTTGGCCTCAGCAAACCCGACACGTTTGTCAGCGGTTTCGACCGGCCCAATCTGACCATTGACGTCGTGCACACTGAACGCGAACGGGAAAAAGTCGGCCGCATCAAACGCCTGGCCAGGACACACGAAGGCTCGGGCATCATCTATGCTTCCACGCGCAAGGCGGTCGAACAGGTTGCGCTCGAATTGAAGGAGCAGGGTCTGCGGGTGACCGCCTATCACGCGGGCATGTCTGATTCAATGCGGGTGAAAGCTCAGGAAAACTTCATGACCGGCCGCACCCAAATGATTGTCGCGACCAACGCTTTCGGCATGGGCATCGATAAGCCGGACATAAGATTTGTCGCCCACTATCAAATGCCCGGATCGATTGAAGCCTACTACCAGGAGATCGGGCGCGCCGGACGCGATGGCCTGCCGTCGTCGTGTGTGCTGCTTTTCAATTATGCCGACAAGAACACGCACGACTTCTTCATAGACGGCTCGTACCCGAGTTCCGAAATCATTCACGACGTTTACGACGCACTGGTGGCAACCGGTCAGAAGCGAATAGAACTGTCGGCGGCTGAGATTGGAAAGCGGGCCGGGGCCCGCAACGACATGGCCGTCAATTCAGCGCTCTACCTGCTCGAACGCGCGGGGCACATCGCGCGGGTGGCGACTTCTGCTGCCACAGCCGGCGGCGCGCCTCCCTGGGCCGCTGGAGAGTCGACCGAGAGACAGGCATCACGTCGCGGTCGCAGCATTGTGATGCTGGACACGGCTCCCGGAACGAAACTTCGCGTCAACCAAAATGATGTCGAGCGCCGCGCAGCTCTCGAGCGTCGCAAGCTTCGCGAAATGATCGAGTTCTGCTACACCGAATACTGTTACCGCGCAACTATTCTGAACTACTTCGGCGACCGGCATCACGCGCGCCAGTGCGGCACCTGCGGTAACTGCTCGCCGCGTTCAGCGGCACGAACTCCACTTACCGCGGACGAGATCCTCGGCGACGCTCCGGGTTCCGGCCGAAGACGCAAAGCTAACAAGGGTCTCGCCACCCCACTTGTCCTGCCACGCGTGCTGACTGAAGACGAAAGGTTGCGGGTGCGAAAGATTCTGGCCTGCGCCACCCGGATGAAGGGTCGATTCGGTAAGAACGTGCTGGCGAGTACCTTACGCGGTTCGGCGGCGAAGAACGTGATGCAGGCGCACCTGAACGAGTTATCCACCTACGGTTTGTTGAAGGACATGCGCCAGGAAGACATCTTGCTCTACCTCGACGCGCTATGCACCTCAGGTTGTTTGCAGGTTAGTGCGGGCGAATATCCCACCGTCTCGATCACAGAACTGGGCGACCGCGTGATGCGCGAAAAGGAACAAATCGAACTGGCGATCGCCGAAGGCGGGCAAGCAATTTCGACGGATGAAGAAGTTGGGCCGCCAGGAACTGCCTTACAAACATTAGCTCTTCACCGGCAAGGACTGTCAGTAGCTGAGATAGCGAGGCAAAGAGGGCTGGTGCCCAATACGATTGAGCACCATCTGGTTGAATGCATGCGTGCCGGACTGGCGGTCGAAACCTCGAGACTCGTCTCCACCGAGGACCGCGAACGAATCCAGGCAGCAATCGATGAGCACGGTGCCGAGAGACTCAAACCCATCCATGACTCATTGCCTGAGAATATCACCTACAACCAGATTCGCTTCGTAGTTGCCGAACACTCCATGGCGAAGACTTCGAACTAATTCGCTGCAGTGTATCAAGGCCTACCAAGATTCCTCCCGACTTCCCTCACAATCTGCGGCGTTACGGTAGTGCCTCATTTGGCAGAACTTCTTTGCGCACCTTTGCGGCTCTTTGCGTACTCTGCGGTAAAAAAGCCATCAAGACCATCAACCGCAAAGAGCGCCAAGAACGCAAAGGTCCCGCAAAGAGTTAAACTCAGGAGGCCAAGCGGATGAGGGCTTCCTAACGCTTGCAGACTTAAACAAAGAACACGAGCCCGGTAATTGTCGTATCCTAGAGCAAACCCCCTGGAGGAGAGCCTTATGTTTTGCCCCAAATGTGGCGCCACGCAAAACGACGAACTGAAATTCTGTAAGTTGTGCGGCGCGAATCTGTTTGCCGTACGTCAGGCGGTGGATACCGGAGCGACACCGGAGACATTTGATTGGAGTAAGACCTGGGTCGCCGAGATGTTCATGTCCCCGCACGAACTCAAGCGGCGTAAGGAAGAGGCTGAGCGGCTTCGAGGCATCACGCCTGAGATAAAACGTAATAACGAAATCAAAGCCGGGATAATCACCGGCTGCGTGGGAATCGGGATCGCCATCTTTCTTTTCTTTTTTATGCAGGGGATCATCCTGAGCGGCGTCAAGGAAAACACCGCAGAGATCCTCAGTCGCCTGTGGATTGCCGGAGTGCTGCCACTGTTCGTGGGAATAGCCCTTATAATAAACGGTGTATTCGTAAGCAAGCGGCTCCTTAACAACACCGGACGTGATTCGGAGAACTCGCCGCGCAACCTGAAGGGAAACCTGGACACTAATTCCCTCGGACCCGCCGATACAACGGGAGTCATTCCGTCAAGCTTTAGCGTCACTGAAGACACGACCCAACAGCTCAGACCCTCCGGCCAGAAGCAATAGCTCACGCGAACTGTTAGATGGAACTTACCTGGAGAAAACTTTCTCTGGCTACTGGCAACCTGAAGGTTGAACTCTGAACTCCTTGAGCGGCATTCGAGAAGTTCAGAGTTCAACCTTTAGCTTCTTTGGCTACCGGCAATCTGAAGGTTGAACTCTGAACTCCTTGAGCGGCATTCGAGAAGTTTTAGCGCACCACGCCGGCGATGGGGCTTGAGGCGCTGGCGTAGAGACGTTTGGGCATGCGGCCGGCGATGTAAGCGAGTCGTCCGGCTTCTATCGCCAGCTTCATCGCTTCAGCCATCTTGGCGGCATCGCGCGCTTCAGCAATCGCCGTATTCATCAACACCGCATCAGCACCTAACTCCATCGCGATGGCGGCGTCGCTGGCGGTTCCGACACCGGCGTCGACGATGATCGTAGCGTCAGGAAGTTGTTCCCGCATGATCCGGAGGTTGGCGGGATTCTGTACTCCCAGTCCCGAACCAATTGGTGCGGCCAGTGGCATAACCGCGGGACAGCCTGCGTCCAACAGCTTCTTCGCCATGATCAAATCATCGGTAAAGTAAGGCAAAACCACAAAGCCCTCTTTTACCAAAACGCGTGCGGCTTCGAGCGTTTGCTCGTTATCAGGGAAGAGTGTGGTTTGATCGCCAATGACTTCCAGCTTGATGAGATCGGTCCCCAGCGCTTCGCGGGCCAGCCGCGCAGTGCGTATTGCTTCCTCGGCCGTGTAGCAACCGGCTGTGTTGGGCAGCAGTTGAAGCGACGGATCGAGATGATCGAGAAACGATTCGCTGCTGCGATCGAGTGGAACCCGTCGCACCGCCACGGTCACCATCTCGGCGCCGGAAGCACGGTGCGCTGCTTTCATCTCTTCAAAAGAGCGGTATTTTCCAGTGCCGATTATTAGACGCGAAGTGAAGACACGTCCGCCAATCTCAAAAGTGTTTGTAGGAGCTGGAGCGACTGTTGACATGAATCAATTATATTCCGGCTGCTGCCTGATGCCTACCGCTCTGATCTAATGAGCATATTCTGTAGGGGCGTCCCTCCGTGGGCGCCCCTTCGTTGCGATTGAGGTTGAGGTGATCAAAGAGGGGCGCCCACGGAGGGACGCCCCTACAATCTGTTACCGCAAACCGCCGCCGACGAAGTGTACAATCTCTACTTTGTCGTCCTCGCGTAGAGATGTTGCCTGCCACTGTCCGCGGCGTATAACCGTCTGATTGAGTTCGATTGCGATCTGTTCCGGCTTTAGACTGAGGCTGTCGACCAGTTCGGAGAGGCTTAACTGATCTTCCACGTTTCGAGGCTGGCCATTGACCTGGATGCGCAAGGATTCTGTTCGACCTCAGCTAGCGGGTTTTATGACCCGGCGAAGTTCAGCCGTCTTGCCTTCGGCGGCAGCACTAATAACGATTGCTGCGCGCCCTGTCTCGAAATAGGGAATCCGGCCAGAAACTACTCCCACGCCATCGCGTCCGGTTTTGACTGAAAAGATCTGTGGCCGGAAAGTGGTTCCCAAAATCTTTAGTGAAAGGGTTACGCCGCTTAATGGTTTTTCCTTCTCGCCGGATCGACTCTGAAGCAGAATACGAATAGCAAAGTTTTCCCCGGCAAAGAACTCTCGTTCGGCCAGAATGGTGAGGAGCAAACCACTTTGCGCCTTTTCAGCGGCCTTCTTCCGTGACCTCCGCCTCGGATCATAAACAGTGTAGGCCGAGGCCGGTGCTTCGGGCTGCGAGCGTTCCTGGGGCGGCGGCAAGGTTTCTTCGAGGGTTTCGTCTGCGGATCCCAGGAAGACGTCTAATGTTTCCGTTGGGACTGGCGGACGTTCCGCCGAGCTTTCCACCTCCATTCGTTCGATAACTTCCTCCGGCCGACTCGGCGGAGGCGCAGGCCTCTCGCCAATCTCAACCCGGGCTCCCATCCGCTTCAATTCTTCGATGCGGCCCGCCGTGATAGCGGCGCAGATCAGGCGATGCTGCTGCTTCACGCGCTGAGAAAGAACTTCCTCGTCAAAACCGGCGGCGATTAAGTCCTGGTAAGGCGAACGCTTGCTCGCCAGAATGGCGCCGCCTGCATAAACGAGCGACAGGATCAACGGAGAGGCAAGACCCTTATCTTCCGTTTGCACGTGATAGACAACCCCGTCGTGCTCTATATCAGTATTGAAGCCAGTTATCACAATTTTAAGAAGCCGGTGATCACAATCTAAAAAGGCGTAAGCGAATGATTCTGAGCAGTCGGGACGCGCAAAGGACTAAAGCCCGATTGAAGTTAACACAGCCATTTTTGCAGGGTCAATTACCATTTTCTTTGCGCAATTGCTTGACGACAACGTTGCTTGACACCCCTGATCACATCGACTAGGATTCGGCTTGTACAATGATTCTCAATCTTAAGTGAGCGCTCGGTAGTTTCGACGGCCACCGAATCAAAAGAGTTGGGGGCGTGTCGATCTGTTTGCCTGAAGGCTGAAGCTGAACAATGCCGTTTCGTCTTATCGATTATCTGCCCATCCTGCTGATGTTCATAGTTGCCGGAGGCTTTGCCGTGGGCAACATTATACTTTCGCAGTTTGTGGGGCAACGAAAGCGCACGCGCACGAAGATGATGCCCTACGAATGTGGCAAGGATCCAGTGGGCACGGCGCGCGAACGGTTTTCGGTAAAATTCTATCTGATCGCGATGATCTTCATTCTGTTCGACATTGAAGTCATTTTCCTGGTGCCCTGGGCTGTCGTCTTCAAGACGCTCGCTGGACCAACCTATGGTTTGCGAACGCTGGTTTACGGCGAAATGATGGTGTTTGTCGCACTGCTGCTGGCAGGTTACATCTACGTGGTTAAGAAAGGCGCATTTGATTGGGGCGAAACCGCCCGCCGGGAAGCTGAAGCCGAAGCCCGCGCTCTGGCAGACATGAAGAAACGAAACGCTCCGAGGCGGACCGCAGCCTGAGGAATTGGTAGTGGCCTAATGGGGAGAATTTCTTTGCGTCAGCTTTGCGGCTCTTTGCGTACTTTGCGGTAAAGGCATTTTAAAACATTAACCGCAAAGAGCGCGAAGAACGCAAAGCTCACGCAAAGCGTTGAACTTACGATACTACCTGGGGTTTGTCGATAAGGAATTTTTAATGGGACTCGAGAACATCATTGCCGAAGCTCTACCTGAAGTTTTAACCACGCGGCTTGATTCATTAATCAACTGGGCGCGCAAGTCTTCGCTTTGGCCGGCCACGTTTGGTCTCGCCTGCTGCGCGATCGAAATGATGAATGCAACTTCGTCGCGCAACGACCTGGCGCGTTTCGGCTCGGAAGTTTTTCGCGCCAGCCCGCGGCAAGCCGACGTAATGATTGTCTCCGGGCGTGTCTCAAGGAAGATGGCGCCGGTGTTGCGCCGCATCTACGATCAAATGCCCGAGCCGAAGTGGGTAATATCGATGGGAGCATGCGCCACTTCCGGCGGCGTGTTTGATAACTATGCGATTGTGCAAGGAGTGGACAAGATTGTGCCGGTGGACGTTTATATTCCCGGCTGTCCGCCAAGACCGGAGATGCTGATTCACGCGGTGATGATGCTGCAGGACAAGGTAATGAAGGAATCGAGCCGGGATCGCCGGGATGTGCCTGAAGCAGAAGCGCGCGAGGCCTTTGGTCCGGGAACTCTGCCGGTGACAGACGGCTCAACTCTATCCACCGTTTCAAAAGACGTGCCTGCGGCCTCCCGTCCGTATTCCATTGCTTCGCGACACGAGCGTCGCCGCTCTTCTTAAGACAGCCGGGGGCTGGATCATTCATGACCACAGGGGCAGGCGACGAAAAGCTTTCGGGGAACACTTTGGAAAACACTTTGCCAGAGCCAGCCGCTGCAGATCTAAATCAACCATCAACGCCGTCCCTATTGGTGACGGCGTTGCAGCGTGAGCACTCGCATTGGGTGACCGGGATCATAGAAGCGTTCGGCGAAGTAACCGCCGTAGTTCCTCGACAGCACATCGTTGACGTATGCAGCGAGCTAAAGAGTTCGCCCGATGCAAGGTTTGATTTCCTTGCGGATCTTTGTGGCGTTGATCGTGGAGTCGAAGAAGAGCCGCGCTTTGAGGTCAACTACCACCTCTTCTCTACCACAAAGCATCACCGTCTCAGATTGAAGGTGGAATTGAACGAAACCAGTATTCATGTGCCCACTGTAACCGGCGTTTGGCGGACGGCCAACTGGCATGAGCGGGAAACCTTCGATCTCTTCGGCATCGTCTTTGACGGACATCCGGATCTGAGACGGATACTTCTGCCGGATGACTGGCAGGGCCACGCGTTGCGCAAGGATTTTCCGTTACGAGGCTATGAACCTTATTCGTTGAAATAGAAAAGAGGAGGTAAATGGTAAATGGTGAATGGTAAATAGGAGAAGGCATCGGGCTCTTCTTTCCATTTACTATTTACCATTTACCATTTACCCGAAACCAATGAGCTCTGTAGTCAATATTCCGCCGCAGTTCGAAATCGTCGACCGTCCGCTGGATACTCAGATGACGATTTCGATGGGCCCGCAGCACCCATCAACCCATGGCGTGCTGCGTCTCGAGCTGGTGCTTGACGGCGAGATGGTTGTCAAAGCCACTCCCGATATCGGCTATCTCCACACCGGAATGGAGAAGCTCTTCGAGTATAAGAAATATCAGCAAGGCATCGTGATCACTGACCGGATGGATTACCTGAATCCGCTGGGCAACAACCTTGCTTATGTAATGGCAGTGGAAAAGCTGCTGGGACTGGAGATTCCCGAGCGCGCTCAGACGATTCGGGTCCTGACCTGCGAACTTCAGCGCATTGCTTCTCACCTGGTGTGGCTGGGCACACATGCCCTCGACATCGGCGCGATGACAGTATTTTTCTACTGCTTTCGCGAGCGCGAGAAGATCCTGAATCTGATTGAGGCTGCCTCAGGCGGTCGCTTGACCCCGTCGTATTTCCGGATCGGCGGCTTGATGATGGATTTGCCTTCTGGCTTTGAGCGACGAGTAAAGCAATTCCAGGATGGTTTTCTTAAAGCAGTTGACGAGTTTCATACCCTGCTCACCGGCAACAGAATTTTTCAAAAGCGAACTCAGGATGTAGGACGAATCTCCGCTGAGGACGCCATCGACTGGGGCTTGTCCGGGCCCTGCCTGCGTGGCAGCGGAATTAGTCTCGACATTCGACGCGCGAATCCCTACACGGGCTACGAAACCTACGACTTCGAAGTGCCGGTTGAGCACGGCGGCGATGTGTGGGCACGTTACCTGGTGCGCATGCGCGAAATGAAAGAGTCGCACAAGATCGTGGCGCAGGCCCTGGCGAGGTTGAAGCCCGGGCCGGTCAAGGCTGACGCGCCGAAAGTTGTTTTGCCCGATCGCGAAGCGATGAAGAATCACATGGACGCATTGATTCATCACTTCCTGATTGTGGCCGAGGGGTTTGATGTGCCGGCCGGCGAAGTCTATCACCCGATCGAAGCGTCAAAGGGTGAACTTGGCGTGTATGTCAAATCCGACGGCGGCCCGAAACCATCCCGCGTGCATTTTCGGGGACCGAGTTTCGTAAACCTTTCAGCGCTGCCGCACATGTCCGAAGGCGCGATGGTGGCAGACATCGTGGCGATTATTGGATCGCTGGATATTGTTTTGGGAGAGATTGATAGGTGATTTCCAATTGCCGATTGCCAATTGCCGATTGAAGTAGAGATCCAATTGGAAATCGGCAATCGGCAATCGGAAATGTTTGTAATGAGCACCCAGCCGATACAAATAAAACCATTGTCGCAGCCGGTAGATATCGGTAATGAGGTGGCGTCGTTTTCTGTTGAGGTTGAGGCGGAAATTGATCGCCACCTGGCGAAATATCCGGTGATGCGTTCGGCGATCTTGCCGCTCATGTTTATCGTGCAGCGCGAGCGCGGTTATCTAGATCCGCCGGGAGTCGCGTATCTCGCCAGGCGTTTGAATCTCCGCATTACCGACATCTGGGAAGTTGCCACCTTCTATTCGATGCTGAATACGAAGCCGGTTGGCAGGTATCACATCCAGATTTGCAAAACGCTTTCGTGCAAGATCATGGGCGAACCGGGAATCACGGAGCATGTTTGTACAAAGCTGGGAATCAAACCCGGGGAAACCACAGCTGACGGCAAGTTTACAGTTTCGCTGGTTGAGTGTCTGGGTTCATGCGGCACTGCCCCCATGTTTCAAATTGGCTTTGATTATCACGAGAACCTGACGCCGGCGAAAGTGGATCAGATTCTGGATTCTCTAACGTAGAGGATGCACAAAATGAAAACTGTTTACCTGCTGTTGTTCATTCTGGCATGCATGTCCACCGGCATCGCCCAGGAAGCCGGTAATCGCCAATACGGTAGCGGGGCCAATCGCAGAGCGAGTCCCAGTAATGGGGTCATCTTTGGCACTGAAAACAAGGATCTGGTACCTGCTCAATATCTCGAGGCTTATGTGCTGCTCAACTCTGCGCCTGACGAGTTTGTGGCTGTGTTTGGAGTGGCTCGCGAGGCACCGACCGTGGCAGAAAGCAACCTCAAGGTGAACACACAACTTGATCTGTTCCTCAAAGCCATCGCGAAACTGGGCGTTGCAAAAAGCGACACTTTTGTGGATCTGATCACTCAAAACCGTGTCTACACTCTGGTCCAGACTAACCCCAACCTCATCCAGGAAAAACTAACGGGTTTTGAAACCAAGAAAACTATCGCGGTGCGTTACAAAGATCGGGCCCTACTGGAAAAGCTTTTGACAGAAGCAGCAGCCGTTTCAATCTTCGACCTGATCAAGGTTGATTATGTGATTACCGATATGGTCAAGTTACGAAACCGTCTATTCGAAGAGGCCAGCCGGGTCATTAAACAGAAAGAGGAAAACTACACCCGCACGCTCGGAATCAAGCTGCGGCGAGATGCCGTTTACCAGGAGAAGTACGATACCCATTACCCGGCGGAGCTTTACGAGACCTACAGAGCTTTTGAATCCGGCACGGTCGACAACAGCTACGATTCCCGGACCCAGGTTGTGCGCGAACGCAAAAGCAGCACCTCTTATTTGGAACCGCTTGATCCAAGCGCGTTTGACTCGGTGCTCTCCCCAATCGGGATCGAGCCGCTGGTGCAATCCACCCTGTTTCTGAAAGTCAGATATGCCCTGGCGCCGTAGAGAAACTGGTATTGGTAATAGTTCAGATAGCTTTTGGTTTTGATTATGCGAATTGAAGCGATTGGATGTAAGCCCCTGCAGCTGGCGCGAGTTCACCTCGAGAACTCGCAATCCCTCGAGGTCTATCGCAGCAACGGCGGTTACGAGGCGCTCAAGAAAGTCCTTTCGGGGATGTCGCCCGATGATGTGATCAATGAGGTGAAGAAGTCGGCGCTTCGCGGTCGCGGCGGCGCGGGGTTTCCCACCGGCATGAAGTGGAGCTTTGTGCCTAAAGATTCGCCCAAGCCTAAATACGTGGTTTGCAATGCTGATGAATCAGAGCCGGGCACGTTCAAAGATCGTTACCTGATGGAACGCGACCCGCACATGCTGATTGAAGGCATGCTGATCGCCGCCTACGCCCTGGGAGCAAAAACGAATTACATCTACACCCGCGGCGAATACAAGTATCTGATCGACATCATGGACGTGGCGCTTGATGAAGCTCGGGCGGCCGGCTTGCTTGGTGAAAAGATTCTTGACTCGAATTTCTCCAGCGAAATCTACACGCACACAGGCGCGGGGGCGTACATCTGCGGCGAAGAGACCGCGCTGCTGAGCTCACTGGAAGGCTTCCGGGGCCATCCCCGAATGAAGCCTCCCTTCCCTGCCGTATCAGGCCTGTATGCCAGCCCAACCGTCGTCAACAATGTCGAGACGCTGACTGCCGTGCCTGACATTATCAAGATGGGCGGTGAGGCGTATCAGAAACTGGGCACGGAAAAAAGCGGTGGCACTAAGCTGTGGTCCGTTTCGGGCCATGTGAATCGCCCCGGCGTTTACGAATTGCCGATGGGTTACGACGACATGGAAAAGTTCATCATGGAAGACTGCGGCGGGATCCCGAATGGCAAGAAGTTGAAAGCGGTGATTCCCGGAGGTTCGTCAGTCTACATCATGCGCGCCGATCAAATTATCGGCAAAGACGTGCGCATGGACTATGAAGGACTGGTAGCGGGCGGATCGAGTGTCGGCTCGGGCGGTTTCATTGTCATGGACGAGACAGTGGACGTCTTTGAGTCCACCAAAAACCTGACGGAATTCTATAAGCACGAATCCTGTGGTTGGTGCACGCCTTGTCGCGAAGGAACCGACTGGCTGGTCAAGGTTTTTAAACGCATCGATGCCGGCAACGGCCGCCCCGAAGATGCGCAATTGATGTTGGACCTTTGCGACAACATTGAGGGGAAATCCTTTTGCCCGCTGGGTGACGCCGCCGCCTGGCCCATCCAGTCGGCAATCAAGAGATTTCCGGAAGATTTCAGGAAGCATTTGGTGGGCACCAATGGAAATGCCGCAAGCTGATGGATTTGACTGGTGTCCTAATTTCGGGTTTCTCCGTGCCATCTCGGTGTTCTCTGTGTCTTGTATGTTAAGCCATGCCATTATTGAACGAGCGTTAGTAGCTTTGGCCGACCGCTTTCAGCGATCAGCCGAGGGATGCAATAGGCCGATTGTGTCTTGGAGCCACGAGCCCGTCACGGAGCGCTGGTCGTTGCATCCGTTTTCCCTAAACCCGAACAGTTGCTTGGCGCCTTAGAGCCCGTATGTTCGCAAGGCCGGGAAGGAGAACTAAATTGATGTCCAGTAAAGCAACAAAAAAACGACGCAACTTCATCGGTATCGATGTTTCCAAACAGCTACTGGAAGTCGGGGTTCATCAAAGTGATTATCACTATCGCTGCCCCAATGACCCGAAACATTTTCCTACGTTGATCAGTGAACTCCTCAGTTTGCGACCAGCACGAATTGTGTTGGAAGCCACTGGGGGGTTGGAGCGATCACTGCTCCAAGCCTTGCAAACAATTGGTTTGCCGGTGGTCATAATCAATCCGCGGCAAGTACGCGACTTCGCTAAAGCGCTGGGCCTTTTAGCTAAGACCGATCGGCTTGATGCCCGGGTGTTGGCTCACTTTGCGGCTTCTGTCCAACCGCCAGTAAGTCGTATTAAAATGCAGCAAGACACGGAGTTAGACGCTTTAATGGGCCGGCGCAACCAGCTCAGCGAGATGCTCACCGCGGAGAAGAATCGCCGCGGCTCAGCGGCTACAAAAACCACTCGTGACGATATCGAAGAACACATTCAGTGGCTCGACGAGCGCCTCAAAGAACTCGATGAAAAGCTCAAACAGCAACTGGAGTGCTCGGCAGTCTGGCAACGGAAAGACAAGATCCTGCAGAGCGTGAAAGGCATCGGCTTTGTCACCTCCATGTCACTGCTCGCCGATTGTCCAGAGTTGGGCCAACTTAATCGGCACCAGATCGCGAAGCTGGCCGGCGTGGCCCCGCTCAATCGTGACAGCGGCAAGCAACGTGGTGCTCGTCACATCTATGGCGGTCGCGGCCAGGTACGCTGCAAGCTCTATATGGCTACCCTGACAGCGATTCGCTGCAATCCAGTGATCAAGTCTTTCTATAAACGGCTCATCGACAAGAACAAACTCAAGAAGGTTGCCATTGTTGCATGCATGCGCAAACTTCTGACCATCATCAACATCATGGTTCGCGACAACAAACTCTGGAATGTCAAAGTTCAACCAGTTTCTGCTTGACTTCTAACACAGTTGCTCCGTGGTGAATAAACGATAACAAGCACTCACCACGGAGACACAGAGAACACTGAGGAGGCACGGAGAGTTCCAAACCAGCACAACGAGTTTTTGATAAGCATGTCAACAGAAGTAATCAAGGTCACCATCAACCAGAAAGAATTCGAAGTGCCCAAAGGCGCGCGTTTGATAGACGTGTGCCGTGACAAAGCTTTCGACATTCCCTCCTTCTGTTACTACGCCGACCTGGCTTTGCAGGCTTCCTGCCGCATGTGCCTGGTGCGCATCGAGAAAATGCCGAAGCTGCAAACGTCCTGCACCATCATCTGCACCGACGGCATGGTCGTCACGACGCAAAGCGATGAAATCGAAAAGGCGCAGCGTTCGATGCTCGAGTTTCTGCTCGCCAATCATCCGCTTGACTGTCCTGTCTGCGATCGCGGCGGCGAATGCGAGCTGCAGGAGATGACTTTTGATTGGGGCGGTCTGGAAGAGCGGTTTACTGAAAAGAAGAATTACCATCCGGAGAAGTACCTGTCGCCCATGGTGGCCAACGATCCGCAGCGTTGCATTCTCTGTAAACGTTGCACCCGGGTTTGCGATGAATGGATGGGCGAAGACGCGATCGAAGCAGGCGGACGCGGCGCGAATACTGTAATCGGCACTTACGGTGGCTGGCTTGACTGTTCACAATGCGGCAACTGTATTGAAGTTTGCCCGACCGGCACGCTGCTCGACGCCACTTATCGTCACCAGGCACGGCCGTGGGAATTGGCCCAGACCATATCGACCTGCACCTATTGCTCCGACGGCTGTCAGATGTCGCTGGGATCCCGCGGTGGCGAGTTGATGCGAATCGTCGCGCGCGATCGTTACGTCAACGGACTCAACGGAGAGTTTCTCTGCATCAAAGGTCGCTTTGGCCACCCGTTTGTGAATCATGAAGAACGTATTCGCACGCCGCTAATTCGCTACAAGAAGGGTGGCAACCTGATTCCGGCCACCTGGGATGAAGCTATTCGCTACGTCGCGCAAAAGCTTGATGCGGTCGTCGATGCGCATGGTCGTGACTCTCTGGGCGTGGTCGGCAGCCCGCGAATCACAAATGAAGCCAACTACCTGCTCTACAAGTTTGCGACAGAGTTGGTGGGGACCAAAAACTACACCACAACCGATGCGTTTGGTTTGAAGCCGTTCTTTGACAATCTCGGCGGTCTCATGGCCACTCATCGCGATATTAGATACGCCAAGACCATTCTCTTAATCGGCGGCGAGCCCGAAGAGCTGCAACCATTAACCGGTAAACAAATTCGGCAGGCGGTGAGAAACGGCGGCGCGAAACTCATCGTCGTCAATTCTGTGCCTATTAGGTTGACCGAGCAGGCCGCGCAGTTCATTCACATTCGGCCGGGCACCGAGAACGCTGTGGTCCTGGCCCTGGCGAACAACTTCTATGACGAGCTGGCCGTTCAGAAAATGGGCATTGAAGCTACCGAGCTTCAGACCTTGCACCAGACAATCACAGCGACTCAAGGCGACCTCGTGATCATGTTCGGCAGCGAGTTGAGCGCTGAAGCACAGGCTGTCGTCGCGCAATTACCATATGCCCTCGGCGGTGAAGGCCGTCGCGCGCTGCTGCATCCGCTGCCGCTTTATAACAACAGCGTCGGCGCTCACGACATGGGAATGATGAATGAGGGAGCGTTGAGTGCTACGCAGATGCTCGACGCAGCAGGCGACGCAATTCGCGCGATGTATATAGCCGGAAGTTTCCTGCCCGAACAGTTGAGCGGCCGCGAACAAGCGTTGGACAAATTGGATTTCCTCGTGGTCCAGGAGCTTTTTGAGACTGACACGACCGCCTTCGCCGATGTGGTTCTACCCGCCGCCTCGTTTGCCGAGATCGACGGCACCTACACAAACAATGACGGCTTCGTGCAGCGGGTTCGCCAATCGATTGCGCCGGTAAACCAGGCAAAGTCTGACTGGATGATAACGGCCCATCTGGCTGCTGAGTTGGGAATGGACTTCAAATTTGAGATGTCGGCGAGTGCGGTGTTTCGTGAAATTGCGGAGCAGGTTCCGGCGTATGCCGGTCTGCGGTATCCGGTGCTGAAAGATGAATCCAATCCGATCCAGGCAAAGTACGCGATTGTGGAACAACGGGATCTGGCGACGGAGTTGATTGCACTCCGCCAGGCGGTGCAGCACATGCCCGAGACCGGAGAAAAACTGACAGTCACCCCCAAAGTTGGACACGAACTTTTTAAGATTGGAACTTTGACGGACAAGGTGGGCCAGTTTCACCTGCTGGCGGCGGGAAACCCGCGACCCGAAACCTTGAGAGTCTCACCGCTATACCAGATTACGGTTGATGCAGACCTGCGCCAGGAAGTTGGGGCGGCGGGAGACTAAAAGCGGGTAAATAGTAAATGGTAAATGGTGAATAGGAGTCGGCCGCCGCTCACAGCCACCATTTACTATTTACCATTCGCGAATTCAGATTTGAAGTGCAACGAAACGTTCTTTGAAAAATACCTCGTTAGGGGTCCGGTACCCAAGGGTCTTACGAGGCCGGTTATTTAGAAGGTCTTCCACCTGTTGCAAG
>Ga0070697_100000525_pt1 | contig 28781 bp, 31 predicted proteins | sample KBSK1501metaG_FD_65475 | JGI IMG/M metagenome (GOLD analysis project Ga0070697, IMG submission 65475) | Corn, switchgrass and miscanthus rhizosphere microbial communities from Kellogg Biological Station, Michigan, USA - KBS K1-50-1 metaG | ecosystem: Host-associated > Plants > Roots >...
TAAGGGTTCATGACGCGGAATAGAGGAGAAGCGCAATGCGGTTGAACAACAAGAACGATATGGGGCAGTTGATGATCGATTCGAGGCCGTCACCTCGAACAAGCGACTCGCGCTGGCTGGCGCTGGTCATCCTGTGCACCGGCTTTCTGATGATCGTGCTGGATCAGACGATCGTCAACGTCGCCCTCCCATCGATCAAGAACGACCTCGGCTTCTCGCAAGCCGGCCTCGCCTGGGTCGTCAACGCTTACCTGATTGCGTATGGCGGCCTTCTGCTGCTCGCCGGCCGGCTGGGCGACCTGGTCGGTCGCAAGCGGATCTTCCTGATCGGTCTCTTCATGTTCACCGCGGCCTCGCTGTTGTGCGGGCTGTCGATCAGCCAGCCGATGCTGGTTGCCGCGCGCTTTCTGCAGGGGATTGGCGGCGCAGTGAGCACAGCCGTGATCCTGGGCATGGTGGTCACCATGTTCCCGGAGCCGGCGGAGCGTGCGAAGGCGATTGGCATCTTCAGCTTCGTCGCCTCGGCGGGCGCCTCGATCGGCCTGCTCGCCGGTGGCCTGATCACCCAGGCGGTCAGCTGGCACTGGATCTTCTTCGTCAACCTCCCGATCGGGATTGTCATCGCCGTCCTCGCGATTCGGTTGCTCCAGTCCGACCGCGGTATCGGTCTGCGGAGCGGCGCCGATGCGCTCGGTGCGGTGCTGATCACAGCGGCCCTGATGCTGGGCGTCTACACGATCGTCGAATCGTCGACTTATGGATTGGGTTCGTTGCACACCCTCGGACTTGGCGCGGTCGCGAGCCTGTTGCTGGTCGGGTTCATCGTTCGCCAGGCGACCGCGACCACACCATTGCTGCCGCTTCGCCTGTTCCGGGCGCGCAACTTCTCGGGTGCGAACGTGATCCAGGCATTGTCGGCCCCGGCCATGTTCAGTTTCTTCTTCCTCGGTTCCCTCGACTTGCAGCGGGTGCTCCACTACGGGCCACTGGCGATTGGGCTCGCGTTCCTGCCCGTCGCCCTGGGGATGGGCGGGCTGTCGATTGGCGTTACCGCCCGGCTGATCATGCGATTTGGCGCCCACCCCGTCCTGCTGGCTGGCCTGGCCCTGGTCACCATCGCGCTCGGGTTGGCCGCGGTCGGGCCAATGATCACCAACTACTTCCCGGATTTGTTCATTCCGATGGCGCTGCTCGGGATCGGCGCCGGGCTCGCCTTCCCATCTCTAGCGGTGCTGGCGATGGCGCGCACGACGCCGAGCGATTCGGGGCTCGCCTCCGGGTTGGTCCAGACTACGGCCCAGGTCGGTGGTGCGCTCGGGCTTGCCGTGCTGGCCACGCTGTCGACGAGTCGCACGAGCGACTTGCTCGGCCAGGGCCAGGCCATCACGCCCGCCCTGAGCGGAGGGTTCCACTTCGCCTGGGCCGTTGCGACAGGACTCGGATTCGTGTCGCTCGTCGTCGCGGCGACGGTGCTTCGGCCCGAAGCCGCCGCCGAGCACGTTGAGGTCCCGATCGAGGAAGAAGAGATCCCAGCTTAGACCGGCGACGTGCCGTATTCTCGTAGAGCTCGAAGGCTTGATTCAGGGAGGAGTGAGGCATGAGCGGAGTTCGGGTACTGGTCGGGACGCACAAGGGCGCGTTCGTGATGACCTCGGATGCCAAGCGCAAGGAGTGGGACATCAGCGGCCCCCATTTCACCGGTTGGGATGTCTACCACGTCAAGGGCTCGCCGGTTGATCCAAACCGGATCTACGCCGCCCAGAACACCGGGTGGTTTGGCCAGATCATTCAGCGTTCCGACGATGGTGGCAAGACCTGGAACCCCGTTGGGAACAAGTTCGCCTACGAGGGCGCGACCGGCACCCACCTCTGGTACGACGGCACGCCGCGGCCCTGGGAGTTCAAGCGCGTCTGGCATCTCGAACCATCGCTGACGGATCCGGACCTGGTCTACGCGGGCGTGGAAGACGCGGCCCTGTTCCGATCGACCGACGGCGGCCAGAACTGGGAGGAGATACCCGCGCTGCGCCAACACCCGACGGGTCCAAACTGGGCGCCCGGCGCCGGCGGAATGTGCCTGCACACCATCCTCCTCGACAAGAAGCATCCGGACCGGATGTTCATCGCCATCTCCTCGGCGGGCGTCTTCAAGACCGAGGATGCCGGCAAGAGCTGGCGACCCGCGAACAAGGGCCTGCACTCCGAAGGCATCCCTGACCCGAACGCCGAGGTCGGCCACTGCGTGCACCGGATCGCGATGCACCCGGCGCGCCCGGACACGCTCTTCATGCAGAAGCACTGGGACGTGATGCGCAGCGATGACGCCGGCGACTCGTGGCGCGAGGTCAGCGACAACTTGCCGAGCGACTTCGGATTCCCGATCGACGTCCATCCGCACGAGCCGGAGACGATCTACGTCGTCCCCATCAAAAGCGACTCGGAGCACGTGCCACCCGACGGAAAGCTACGGGTCTATCGCAGCCGCACCGGCGGCAACGACTGGGAGGCGCTGACCAACGGCCTGCCGCAAAGCAACTGTTTCGTCAACGTGCTGCGCGACGCGATGGCCATCGATTCGCTCGAGTCACCGGGGGTCTACTTCGGCACCACCGGCGGGCAGGTGTACGGATCGGCGGACGCCGGAGACAGCTGGGCGCCGATCGTTCGCGATCTTCCAGCGGTCTATTCGGTGGAAGTCCAGACGCTGAAATGATCCGGGTCGTCCTGCCGGCGCACCTTCGGAACCTGGCGCGAGTGGACGGAGAGTTAAAGGTTGACGTGAGCGGCCCGACGACCCAGGCGTCAATCCTCGATGCGCTCGAGGCCGGCTATCCGATGCTCCGCGGCACCATCCGCGACCAGGTCACGCACAAGCGTCGCGCTTTCATCCGCTTCTACGCCAGCGAGCAGGATCTCTCGAACGAGCCACCGGATGCACCGCTGCCAGAAGCAGTGGCTTCCGGCGCTGAGCCGTTCCTGGTCATCGGGGCCATCGCCGGAGGGTAGCCTGTCGATTTCATCGCTGCCCGTACGACGTACTAGTAGAACCACTTAAACCCAGAAGGAGGTACGGAGATGCGATTCCTGATTTTGATCAAAGCCAGCAAGGACTCAGAGGCCGGCGTTCTCCCTGACGAGAAGCTCCTGACCGAGATGGGGCAGTTCAACGAGGAATTGGTGAAGGCGGGCGTGATGCTCGCCGGAGAGGGCCTCCAGCCAAGCTCCAAGGGCGCGCGGGTTAAATTTTCGGGCGCGAAGCGGACCGTCATCGACGGGCCGTTCGCCGAGACGAAGGAGCTCATCGCCGGCTTCTGGCTCTGGCAGGTGAAGTCGAGGGAAGAGGCGATCGAGTGGGTCAAGCGCATCCCGAATCCCACCGGCGACGAAGGTGAGGTCGAAATTCGCCAGGTGTTCGAGGCAGACGATTTCGGTGCCGAATTTACTCCGGCGCTGAGGGAGCAGGAGGAGCGCCTGCGGTCGCAGCTGGCCGCTAAGCGGTAGTCGCGACGGCGAGGGATACCAATCGCACCATCGAGGCCGTCTGGAGGATCGAGTCCGCTCGGCTGATCGCCGGTCTAGCGCGGATCGTAGGCGATGTCGGTCTGGCGGAGGAGCTCGCGCAGGACGCGCTCGTGGCGGCGCTGGAACAATGGCCGGTTTCAGGCGTCCCGGACAAACCAGGCGCCTGGCTGATGGGTACGGCGAAACACCGCGCGATTGACCTGCTTCGTCGGCGCAAGACGCTCGACCGCAAGCACAAGGAGCTCGGTCACGAGTTGCTGGGCACGCGGCAAGAACTGGCGGAGCGGGACTTCGATGCCGCGATCGAGGATGACATGGGCGACGACCTGCTACGCCTTATTTTTACCGCCTGTCACCCCGTTCTCTCGACCGAGGCGCGCGTGGCCCTCACGCTCCGTCTCCTTGGTGGCCTTACCACGGAGGAGATAGCGCGCGCCTACCTCGTCCCGGAGGCAACCGTTGCGCAGCGGATTGTCCGAGCGAAGCGGACGCTGGCCGAGGCGCACGTTCCTTTCGAGGTACCCCGGGAGGCCGAGCTGGCCACCCGCCTCTCATCGGTCCTTGAAGTCGTCTACCTGATCTTCAATGAGGGCTACACGGCGACCTCGGGTGACATGTGGGTCCGTCCGGAACTCTGCGAGGATGCGCTCCGGCTCGGGCGTATCCTCGCCGAGCTCATGCCGAACGAGGCAGAGGTCCACGGCCTGGTCGCCCTGATGGAGATTCAGGCCTCCCGCCTACGCGCCCGGGTTGGTCCTTCCGGCGAGCCGGTCCTGCTGCTCGATCAAAATCGGGGGAGCTGGGACCAGTTGCTGATTCGTCGCGGTCTGGCCGCGCTCGAACGCTCGGAGCGACTTGGTGGCACCCTCGGCCCTTACGCGCTGCAGGCTGCCATCGCCGCCTGTCACGCGCGGGCTCAAACCCCGGCAGAAACAGACTGGCCGCGCATTGCGGCGCTTTACGATGCGCTGGCGCAGCTCACGCCATCGCCGGTGGTGGAACTCAACCGGGCGGTCGCCCTCGCAATGGCGTTCGGACCGGCCGCCGGCCTCGAGCTGGTCGACACGCTGACGTCGGAGCCGTCACTCAAGTCCTATTACCTCTTGCCCAGCGTCCGAGGCGACCTCCTCGCAAAGCTCGACCGGTTCGACGAGGCACGCGCGGAGTTCGAACGCGCCGCATCACTGACCAAAAATGCGCGTGAACGCACGCTGCTGCTCGAGCGCGCCGCTGCGTGCGCGCCGCCCGCGAATTAACTCGCGCCTACCGCCGCGTTAAGGTCCAGCCGGTCCCCGTCGGAGTGTCTTCAACTTCTACGCCGCACTGGGCGAGGATCTCTCGCAACCGATCAGCATCGTGGAATCGCTGTTCCCGCCTGGCCGCGCCACGTAAGGAGAGCAGGACGTCAACGAGCGGCTCCAGCTGCTCGCGCATGCCCGCCCGCGCGCCCCCTCGCACCAGCTGCCCCAGGCGGACGATCAGCTGACGCATCTCGGCCCGCCCTTGATCGCGCTCATTCGTGCCCCCGAGGTCGCCCCTCCAATCGTGCAGCACGCTCTCCATCTCGAGAATAGCGGCGACGAGCCCGTCGACATCGTGCCGAGCCAGGGCATCGCGACCGCTCGCGCCCCACGCGCGCGTCTGCGTGTGCATCTCCGTTGCGACGTCCCCTCTCGCGAAGCCATTTTCTCTCCCCCTCTGGGGGAGGGTAGGGTGGGGGCTTTGAGCGTCCTGCAGCTCGCTCAAAGCAAACGTGGCGCGTTCCCAACGGCGTTCGATCCCACGACGCCGGACCGTGACACCGCCCGGTCCGCGCACGGTCACGGTTTGGGCGTCGACGTCGATGATGCAGGCGGTGTGCTCGTCGACGCCGAGGATGACGACATCATCCGGCAGCATCGATTCGAGGGTGCGTAGGCGCGACTCGCCCATATAGCAGTAACGGGTATCGTGCGACCCGCCTTCTCGGTTGTTGTAGTGGGGGATGACGGCACAGTGAACGCCGATCGCACCGAGCACGTCGAGCCCGTCGGTCCACGACGGGTCCTCGCCCACCTTGTATATCTCGTAAACCGGGAGAGCATAGGCGCCGAGTCCGATCGCCGCCGCGCTCGCAAACGCAAGGCACCCGCCCCGGGTGACCTTGTCGACGAGCCGCTCGCGCACCCCATGTTCGCGCCAGTGCCGCAAGGCATAGGTCGGGCTGCCCGGTCCGGCGAAGACGTAATTCGCGCCGTCAACCGTGGCGAGGAACTGCTCGACCTCCAGGACCGTGGCCTTCCCACTGTGGCGGAAGGAGGCGAGCGTGATCTCGGATCCGACGCGCTCACGGAAGTAGGTCACGATGCGAGTCGTTAGCTCGTCGGCATTCTCCTGGAAGCCGAAAGGTGTATCGAGCAGGATCGCGTTGAGGAGCGGCTGACTAACCTGGGCGAAGAGGTCCTGGTGGACCGAGGTCATCCCGGGACTCGTCTCGCCAGAGCCGAACAGGGCGATCAAACGGGCTTGGCGGCCGGAGGATCGGCTCACCTCAAAATGCTACGCAGATCCGATGCACTGACGCTCCTTACGACTCCATTTTTCGTAAAGGGGGGCGGGCGGGTATAGCTCCGCCCGCCCCACATCGATTTACGACGCGTCGGTCACGCCGCGCACCAGTGGCTCAGGGCCAGACTGACGGCAAGGTCCTTCGCCCATTCGGCGGCGCGTTCGGCCTCACCCTGCTCCAGTTCTGGCACACTGCGGCTCACGAAGAAACTCTGCGGCCGCGTGAAGACCCGGATGCCGGCCTGCCTCAAATTCCGGGCAATCAGTCTCGCCGCCGAGCCGGAGAGCGCGGCGGGCATGCGAAACCTGGTATCGAAAGTCGCGGCGACCATTCCGCTCGCCGATCTGGTCTCCAACAGGTCCACGAACTGTCGGATCCGCGCGGTCATCCCATGCGCCTGCGTGGGTCCGCCAATGACCAGCAGATCGACGGTACCTACATCCTTGGGGGGTAGCTTGTCGAGACCGAGGAGCCGAACTGACCCGACACAGCGCAAGCCATCAGCGATAGCTTCGGCCAGCTTTTTGGTATTCCCAAATTTCGAGTCGTAGACGACGAGACTTTCCATGGGCGTCCTCCCGAGGCGAGCACGCTCGCCTCAAATTGCATCCTCGCGCTGATGCGCAAGGCCGGGCAGGGCCGTTAGTCCTGCGATGGCAGGACCAATGGCCCGCGGGGTTGCCGGACGGCAAACAAGCAAAGCGCGCAGGTCGGAAGTAGCATCGACTCAGAGTGAAGCTAGAGGCGTTGACTGCCGACCTGCTGGGACAGCCGCTGGACCAGTTCACCGCGCACCGGAACGCCCGAGTGAAGGAGCTGAAAGCCTCGGGCCAAGCGGACCTTGCTCGCGAGCTCGCCGCACTCAAGAAGCCGTCGCTGCCGCTTTGGGCCGCCAACAAGGTTGACCGGACCACGCTCGACGGCTTGCGCAGCGCCGGGCAGGTGGTTGGCAGCGCGCAAACCGGAGCCGCGACTGGACGTCCAAACGCGGCGCGAGATCTGCGCGCCGCGTCCGAACAGTTCCAACGCAGGCTCGACGCGGCCGGTCAAGCCGCGGCTGTGGTGCTTCGCGAGGGTGGGCACCCTGCCGGCGAAGAGGCACTTCGCCGCGTGCGGGAAATTCTTCGGCTGGCCGCCCTCGAGGGTGGCGACACGCTGGACCGCCTGCGAAAGGGAGCGCTGGTGACGGAGCCGCGTCCGCGCGATGACATGCTCGAGATGTTTGGCGCTGGCGGAGCGCCACCGGCCGCCGGTCGTCAGGCCGAGCAGGCGGAGGCGCGACGAACTGCCGAGCTGGCCCAGCGCGCCGCACGCGCGGATGAAGAACTGGCTGAGCGGGCGACGCAGACGGCGCTGCGCCTGCGCCAGGAGGCGGCAGAGGCGGCGGTCGCGGCTCGGCGATCGGCGGAGCGGGCGGCTGCTGCGGAGGACGAGGCCGCTCGTGCTCGGGCGCAAGCGAAGAAATCGCAGCGCGCCGCCGGGCGGCAACGGACAGCTAAGCGAGCGTAAGCCGGTTGCAGCGCCGAAGGTTGGCGATATCAGCCACGCCGATGCCAAACATCGTGACGCGCAGACCTTCGATGAGTCGCCTGGCATAGCGGTCGGTCACCTCGAACCCTTCTGTCGCTGCCACCAGGAATGGCCGGGCGATGCCGACCAGGTCTGCGCCTTGCGCGATGGCCTTCGCGACATCCAGGCCTGTGCGCACGCCGCCACTTCCGAAAACAAGCCCCTCAGGGGCGGCCTCCCGCGCGAGCTTTATGGCCGTCATGGTGGGAAAGCCCCATTCAGCCAGGTCTTGGCAGATGTCGGCTCGCCATGGTTCGCGTACCCGCCTTCCCTCGATTCGCGTCCACGAGGTGCCGCCCGCACCGGCGACATCGACGGCAGCGACCCCGGCGTCGAACAGCCGGCAAACAACATCCGGAGCGAGCCCAAAGCCGACTTCCTTGACGACGACCGGCACCTTGACGCCCGCGGCGAGAGCCGTGATTCGCGGCAGCAGGCCGCCGAATGTCGTGTCGCCACCGGGCTCGAGCGCCTCCTGGAGTGGATTGAGGTGGAGCATCAGGCTGTCGGCAGACAGGTCCTCGACGAGACGCCGGCAGTCATCGATGGTGATGCCCTGGTTGAGCTGCACGGCGCCGAGGTTGGCGAACAGCAGGACGTCGGGCGCATACGCTCGCACGTCGAAGGTCGGCAGCAGGCGAGGATTCTCCAGGAGAACCCGTCCCGAGCCGAGGCCCATCGCAAGCCGGTGGCGCTGGGCGACGCCCGCGAGCACTCGGTTGATGGCTCCAGCCTGATCCGTGCCACCCGTCATGGAAGAGATGAGCAGTGGCGCCCCGAGGCGCCGGCCGAAGATCGTGGTGCTGGTCTCGACGTCAGCGAAATCGATCTCCGGCAGGGCGTTGGGGATGAAACGGACCCGCTCAAAGCCGGTCCTCACGTCGCGAGTATCGAGCTCGCCGTTGTTCTCCAGCGCAATCCGAAGATGGCCGGCCTTGCGTGCCCGGGTCGCCGTCCAGTCAGCCATGGAGGAAGGCCTCGGCGAGCAGGGCGGGTTTCCGCCAGGCCGGGACGACGGCGCGATTTGGGGAGGGGAATTGACGCTCGATCTGGCGAAGAATTTCGCGGTACATGACCGCGGCGCCTCGGACGGCGAAGCGTCCGGTGCGTACCTGATGGACAACCGCCATCCCATGGTCGTACCAGTCATCGGCGATCGCGATCTCGATTCGAAGCAGAAGCCGGCGGTCGTCGCGACGCAGGTCGGCGACGTGCGCCAGGCGCAGCGTCTCAGCCGGGACGTAGATACGGCCGTTACCGAGATCCTCATCGATGTCTCGGAGGATGTTGGTCCGCTGCATGGCGATCCCGAGGGCACGACCCGAGGCGTCGGCAGCGGCGGATAGCGGTCCCAGCATCGCCACCATCAGGCGACCGACCGTGCCGGCCACCCGGTAGGCATAGGTATCGAGCTCGGCCTCGTTCTCCATCCGAACGGGACGGAGGTCGTACGCTTGCCCGTCGCAGAAGTCGGCGATCGCCTCGCGCGGCATCCCCGGATACCGTCCGAAGAGATCATCGAGGATTCGCTCCTCCCGCCCGAGCGGAGCTCGGCCATCGGCCCAGGCCGCAACCTGTCGCAGCCGAGTAGCCGCCTCCGGGTGGTGCTCGTCGACCAGGTCGTCAAGCGTGCGGCACACCATATATAAGAGGTAGACGTCATTTCGCAGCGGTCGAGGCAGAAGCCGGGTGGCCAGGGCGAAGGTGTGGGCGTGGTGCCGGGTGGTGGCAACCGCCTCGAGGAGGTCCGTTTGCCGGCGGGGCACCGTGGCGACCGCCATCAGACTCGCTCGCGAACTTCGTCGAGGAGGAGGCGCGCCGTCACCGCGGCGCCCAGGAGTACTCCCGGGATGCCCGCGCCCGGGTGCGTGCCGGCGCCGGCGTAATAGAGCCCGCCAATCCGCTGGTCGCGGTTGTGCTGCCGGAAATAAGTTGACTGCAAGAGCGTTGGCTCGGGCCCGAAGCCGTTGCCCTCCGCCGAGCGCAGCCGGTCGCGGAAGTCGATCGGGCTCTGATGGTGCTCGACGACGATCGAATCGGCAAGGCCGGCGAGCCCGAGCGCGGGGTGGGCTTCCAGCGTGGCCAGCATGCGGTTGCGCAGATCACCTTCCATCTCCGGCCACCGGCCATTGCCCCCGAGATTCGGCACGGGGAGGAGCGCCATGATCGACTCCCCACCTGGGGGCGCCATCGCGGGTTCGGTGCGAGAGGGCGCGTCGACGTAGAGGCTGAGTGTCTGCGGCATCCGGCGCGCGTCGGTCACGTCGTGCATGAACCGTTGATAATTCCGACCGACCAGCAAGGTGTGGTGCGTCAGCTCGGGAAAAGGCCGGTTGGTTCCCAGGTACAACTGGAAGCAGCTCATGCTGAGGCGGGGCGCATGGCGCCCCGGGTCGCCGAGCAGTCGGCGGTGGGTCGTGACCAAATCGGCGTTGCTGATCACAAAGTCGGCGGGATAGGGCGCCCCCGACTCCGTAACCACGCCAACCGCGCGGTTGCCGCGCTGCAGGATGGTCGCTACCGGATCGCCCGTGACGATGCGACCGCCCGTGCGAACCAGGTTTTCGAGCGCGGTCACCAGGGCGCTGATGCCGCCCTCCGGATACCAGACGCCGCCCGACATCTCCATGAATGCCACGGCGGAGTACACGGCCGGCACGCGAAAAGGGTCGCCACCGATGAAGAGTGGGTGAAAGCTGAAAGCCTGCCGCACGTGCGGTTCTTTGAAGAAGCGGCCGACGAAGCTGTCGGTCGAGCCGACCGCGCCGAGCCTGACCATGGCGGGCACGACTTCGAGGAAGTCCGTGAGATGCAGAAAGCTGCGATGAGCCGCCTTGAGGATCGTCTCCTTGTAGATCACCGTGGAAGCGTCCAGGAAGGCGTCGAGATGCCGGGCATCGATGGCGCTGAACTTGCCGATCTCACGTCGCATGGCTTCGCGGTTGCCGTTGAAATAGAAGACGCGCGGATCGTCTTCCCACGCGATCCGGTAGAAGGGATCGAGTGAGTGCATGCGGAGCTCGCTATTCATCGACGAACCGGCGAGCTGAAAGAGCTCCTCGACCAGCTCGGGCAGCGTGATCAAGGTTGGCCCGGTATCGAAGACGAAGCCCGCCTCCCGAATCTGGCCGGCCCGGCCGCCGGTTGACGACTGCGCCTCGATGACGGTGACCGCGCACCCGGCAGCGATCAGCCGGATCGCGGCGGCGAGGCCACCGAGGCCCGCCCCGATGATGACGACACTCGGTGACCGGCCGGCAGGGCTCATGGCGCCTCCGATACGATGGCGACCGCGCCGGTCTGGAGCAGCACCATAGTGATCACAAATCCGGACAGGAGGTTGAGAGCGAGAAAACCACGCCAGGCGCGCCGCGCCCATTCGGCAGCATCGCCCACGACGCACGACGCCGCCAGCAGGAGATAGGGAAGGAGGGCGACGGCGGCGATCGTCGACGGTCCCCCGGCGCTGGCGACCAGGACGACGGCCGCGAGATAGCAAGACATCGCGAGCACGGCCGTGGCTCGACGTCCCAGAACGGTGGCGATGGATCGAATTTGCGCGCTCCGGTCATAGGCAACGTCCTGGATCGCGCCCAGTGCCTGCGACGCCAGGCCCCAGATGAGGAAGGCCCAGAGGTAGAGCCACGGAAAGTCAGCCACCGTCGCACCCACGATCACCGCGCCACATACGGCCGGAAGCACAAAGGCGGCGGCGGCCGTGAGGGCATCGAGTCCTGGAATCTCCTTGAATCGAAGCGGTGGGACCGAGTACGCGAGCGCCACGATGGCCGTCAGGGCCAGGGCGACTGCGCCCACCAGATTGATCCGGGCGATGGCCGCCAAAAGGGGGATGGTCGAGACTCCAATCGCGAACCAGAGCCGGCGCCGGTGCCGCGGTGGCACCACCCCGCCTTCGACCAGCCCGCCCTTGCGCGGATTGCGGCGGTCGGACTCGAAGTCATAGAGGTCGTTAGCGCCGTAGAGGAGGAGATTGTACGGAAGCAAGAAGAAGACCGCGCCGAGCACCAGCGCCAAGGTGATCCGGTGTTGCACCCAGAGGCCGACGGCCAGAAAAGGAAGGATGGTGTTGATCCAGCTGAACGGCCGGCTGGCGCGAAGGAGTTCACCGAACACGGTCCTCTCCTTGGGACGACCACGACCATGTGACAACCGCCACCAGGTACAGGGCGACGCCGTAAAGGAGGTCTTCGATCGGCATCCGATCGATCAGGATCCCCGCATTGAATATCGATCGGTGCCTGTAGACTCCAATCCGAGTCAGTGCGACGTCGGCCACGATCGTGAGCACGGCGAAGACCGCCATGCCGATCCAGACCCGGGGGCGACCAAAAGTACCACGAACGCCGGCGAGGACGGCCACGACCAGGAGCACCGCCGATGCCACAAGCGTGTACTCATTCATGGCGCCACCGTCGAACACCCACAGACAGGGCAACGGAGAACATGGTCAGGAAGGCGAGATTGATGAGCTCCTCGAGGGAGACGCCGCCAGGAAGAACCCAGATATTCATCGAAGCGTCGGTATAGAACCATCCCCGAGCGACCCCCAAAAGGTCGAACAGGAAGAAGAACGGAACCGTGATCACGATCGACCGGAGCAGCCGGCCATCGAGGATGCCCAGTCGGGCGGCCCCCGCCAGCATGGCGCCGACGGCGATGACGAGGTAGGCGAGGTAAGCGAAGTGGCTCATCTCGCCTCACCCGCCTTATCCGGCCGGCTCGACTCGCTCGACCACGATGCTGCAGTCGGTCACGAGAGCCGCGATGGCACCGACCGCCGCCAGCCAGGGAGCGAGCACGGCACCGGCCACCCCTACGGTCAGTGGTAACTCGACGATCGTGTGCTCGCCTTGCTTGATGCTGATCCGGCGGACATTCCCCTCGTTGATCAGCTGCTTGAACGTGGCCAGCAGGCGATCACCGTCGATCTTGAACTGCTCGGTCCGGGTCTGCTCTTGCGTTTGTGAGGTCATGGGTAACTCCTCCTTGCCCTCTCATTGGACCTCTGAATCAGACCCGGCGCCGGGGCCACAGGTCGCCACTCTTCCGGGCCCTAGGGCCCTACTGGCGCAGGCTCGACGGACCGATGCTGGCCACGTGACCACCACCACGCTCGTTGGGAGGCTCCGGCGCCGCATCGGGAACCCCATGGTGGCCGCCGTGCTTCGCTCGCCGCTTCACCCGATGCTGAGCGGTACCGTGCTGCTCCTCACCGTTCGTGGCCGGCGAACCGGCAGGTGGTACACGATGCCGGTGGGTTACGTCAGCCAGGATGGCACGCTCGATGTCCTGGTGGCCAACGGTCAAACGAAAGCCTGGTGGCGGAACCTCGAAGGAGGCTCGCCCGTTCTACTGGTTCTGAGGGGACAGGTCGTCCGGGCCAGAGCAGAGGCGTTGACGTTCGAGCGTGACGCGAGGTCATTTACCTTGGCTTTGCGTAACTACGTCGCAAAGAACCGGCGTGGTGCGCGGGCCGTCGGAATTCTCGACGTCGAGGATCTGGCCGGAATTCGATCGGCTGCGAGCAACGCCGTGATCGTGAAGATCTACCCCACGAGCTGGCCGCCGATAGACGAACCGGGCGCGCAAACAAAGAGATCGACGTATGAGGAGGACACGTGATGACAGCGCCAGCCCCCGGATCGTCCAGGATGCTGGCCACGGGCCGGGCCCCCCACCGTCGGATTGCATGAAGCGTGCGTACGATCGGCTGTCGATCCAGGACCTCAATAACCTCTGGGCGGATTCGACCGACACCCCGATGCACATGATGGCGGTGCTCCGGCTAGAGCAGGAGCCGCTCGTTGATGAAAGTGGCGCGCTCAAGCTCGATGAGATCCGCGATCGCATTGCTCGCCGTTTGGAACGAGCCCCACGATTACGGCAGGTGATCCGACCCGGGAACCTTCTAATCGGCCCGCCGGTCTGGATCGACGAGGTGGGATTTGACCTCGACCGGCACGTGCGAGCCGCCTCCATCCCTGCGCCGGGTGGCGAGATGGAGCTACTCGAGGTTGTGGCCCGGATCGATCAGCAGCGACTCGACCGATCTCACGCGCCATGGGAGATATGGTTCATCACCGGGCTATCGGATGGACGCGTAGCGCTTGTCCTGAAGCTGCACCACGTCATCGCCGACGGCTTGGCGGCCGTGCAGCTAATGGGGTCGCTCTTCGAGTTCAACGCCGATGGCGACGGGGAGGAGGCGCCGACCAGACCATGGCGACCCAACCCCCCACCGGACCGATCGGAATTGATACGGGACAACGCGGCGACCAAAGCCGGTGAGTTTGCTCGAGCCCTCGCCAGCCTTCGCAGGCCGGTCGCCATCTGGCGCGCCGCGATGACGACGGCGCGTACGCTCGGTTTTGCGGTGGCGCAGGCGACACGAGCACCACGAAGCTCGATCAACCAGCCCATCGGAGCCAGACGCCGGCTGGCGGTCGTCCGAATTCCGCTCGATGCGGCCAAAGCAGTGGCGCACGCCCAGGGTGGCAAGGTCAACGATCTGGTGCTGGCCCTCGTGGCAAGCAGCCTGCGCGCCCTGCTCTTGAAGCGCGGCGAGTCGGTCGACGGCCTCGGGCTCCTGGCATCCGTTCCTGTCTCGTTGCGACACGACTCCCAACTGGGGAATGAGGTGGGCGCGATCATCGTGCGACTGGCAGTCGACGCTGCCGATCCGCGGGCGCGGCTGCAAGCCACTGTGCGCGCGACGGAGTCAGCCAAGCACTCGCAGAGTCCGACGGCGGGAACGCTGGCCTGGTCTGTTATGGCGAGGACGGGCCTGGTCCGAGCACTAAGCCGGCGCCAGCGCTTCGTCAACGTCTTCGTGACCAACGTCGCAGGACCGCCGGTGCCAGTGTACGTCCTCAACGCGCGGTTGCTCGATGTCATCCCGGTCACGCCGATCGCCGGCAACTGCACGCTGAGCTTTGCCGCACTGTCCTATAACGGATGCTTGGCGATCACCGCCGTCGCCGACGGCGATCATGTTCCCGACCTCGACGTGGTCATCGAGGCCATGGCGGGCACGTGGGTCGCGCTCAAGCCCAGCCTCGATGCGGTGGCGTCATGATCCAAACCGGTTCCAGAATCGGCTTGGTGCTGGGAGGGGGTGGAGTCTTGGGCGGAGCGTGGGAGGCCGGCGCCCTGCACGCGTTGAGGCAAGTGACCGGATGGGACCCATGCCGGGCAGATCACCTGATCGGAACGTCCGTCGGTTCGTTGCTGGGGGCGCTCCTGGCCGCCGATGTTTTGCCGAACGTGGACCTGGTCGAGGCTGCCACACATCGCGTTGAGGCATTCCCGTGGCCGATCCCCGGCTCATGGAATCTCGGATTCACCGGAGCAAAGGTGACTGGTCCCCGCAGATGGATCATGACGGCTGCCGGCCTCCTCCCGCGCGGCACGCTCTCGACCCGGCCGATCCAGGAGAGCGTCCGGCAACGGATTCCTCGGGGCTGGCCGACCGGACGCCCGCTGTGGATTGTTGCGACCGACTACCGCACCGGCGAGCGGGTCGTGTTCGGACGCAGCCACGCGCCGGCGGCCGACCTGCCCGACGCCGTCGCAGCGTCCTGCGCGATCCCCGGCGTTTACCGGCCAGTCGAGATTGGCGGCCGCCTGTATGTCGACGGTGGTCTGTACTCGGCAACGAGCCTCGACCTGTTGATTGGGGTTGGCCTCGACCTGGCGATCTGCCTGAACCCCATGTCGTCGCCGAGCGTGGCTCCTGGTCCGCGAAAGCTGGCCGTTCGGTTACAGGGCGTGGCGGAACATGCGGCCCACCGGAGCCTGATTGCGGAGGCCGACGCCTTACGCGCGTCGGGGACGCCGGTTCTGCTGATCGAGCCGGGCCCGGTGGACCTGGCGGCGATGGGCCTGAATCTCATGGACCGGAAGCGCGCTCATTTCGTCTTCGAAACCGCCGTCAGGACGGTCGCAAGCCAGCTGCGATCGGCAGCCGTCGTGGTAGGACTGGAGTCGCCGGCCGGCCTTCGGTCTTGAGGACCTTCAGCCCTTGTGCCGCCTCGGGCACGGGCGATGCTAGCGGTATGAAGCCCGAGCGCACGTTTGTCATGACCGACCCGGTCACGGACGAGGTGCTCTGGGTGTGTTCGGGGGCGGATGCCGCCGGACGCTGCCCGCTTGCTGAGAAACCGCCGTACGTCTGCCAGGGACTGCGCGTGGTGGCCACGCACGGAACCCAGCATGACGGCACCTCGTTCATCGTTGGTGAGATGGCGCCCGGTCGCTGCCCGGCCGCCTGGATCGACAAGCGGTAGATCAAAGCCGACCTGATAACGGGTCGGCCTGGGTTGCGAGCGTCGTCAACGCCTGCTAGGCTTGTCGGCCAGCGTGCAGCGTTTCCTCAAGGCGGCACTGCTGGCGGCTGGCGCCACGATTGCGATTAGTGTTGGTGCCGATGCCCATTCCCTGGTACGGGTGTCCGACCCTCCCGACGGAGCCACGCTGGCGCATGCGCCGAGCGCGGTCATTATCACCTTCACCGAGGCACCCGATCCGAAGCTTTCGCAGGTCCAGATCCTGGATACTTCCGGTCGCCAGGTGGCAGGCGGGCTGGCGCAGGCCGTATCCGGGGCGCCCACGACCGTGGCCGTCGCGCTCCCGCCCCTTGCCGATGGCGTTTATACGGTGAGCTGGCGCACGGTCTCCGCCATTGACGGTCACGTCGCGACCGGCGTCTTCGCCTTCGCCGTCGGCGCCCAGCCCGTGCCGCCTATTCCGCTGGCCGTGGCTCCATCCGCCGCCCCACCGTCGCCGCTCGGGGTCATCGGCCGATGGGGACTCGACGCCGGCTATGGCCTTCTGCTGGGCGGCGCCTGGGTCGATCTCCTCGCCCTCCAGGATTTCTCGCTCGCGGTGCTGCTGGTCGTCGGCGTGGGTGATGTGCTGGCTCTGATCGGAGCCTTCATGGTTGCCGAGGCCGCACGTGAGAACGCCGGTGTCGACTGGTCGCTTTTCCTCAGCACATCGCTGGCGCACGGGATGGAACTCGTCATCCTGCCGATCGCTGTGGCGGGACTGGCTGTGTTCGCCGCCTGGAGGCTGCAGGGAACCGCCCGGCGGATGGCGCTCGCCGTCTGTGCCGGACTGAGTGCCCTTGCCATGGTGGCCAACGCGGCCGTCAGCCACGCCGCCTCCAGTTCCCTCGCCTGGCTGATGATCCCCCTCCACTGGTTGCACGTGTCGAGCTATGCGGTGTGGATTGGCGGGCTGGCGGCCGTCCTCGTCGGGATCCGTGGCCTGCCAACGATCGATAAGGCACGCGCGGTGCGCCGCTTCTCCCTGGTCGCGGGCGTCGCCTTTGCCGCCATGATCCTGACGGGACTCGTTCGCGGGATCGACGAGGTCGGCAGCTGGTCGAACCTGTTTGGGACGACCTTTGGCTGGTTGCTGCTCGCCAAAACCGCGCTCTTCTTCACCATCGCGCCCCTGGCAGCGATGAACCGCTGGCGCTACGTGCGCATGGGCGTCGGGGGTATTCCCCGCCTCCGCTGGATATCTCGAGGCGAGCTGGTGCTGGCGGTGGTCATCATGGTCGCGGCGGCGTTTCTCACTACGCTGCCACCACCGAGTTTCGTTCGAGCGGTGGCGGCACAGAATTTCCCACATCTCGTCGTGGAGGGCCTCGATTACGGTTCCGCCGTCCGGGTCAAGCTTGACGTCGCCCCAGGGTACCCCGGCCTGAACCGGTTCACGATAACGGTACGCGACGCAAAAACGAACAGGCCTGTCAGCGGGGCCCGCCTGTTTCTATTGTTCGATCTGCCTGCCCGCCCGGAGATCGGCGAATCCGTGCTCGAGCTGCGAGGCCTTGGTGAAGGCATCTACACGGCGGAGGGCACGAAGTTGTCTCTGGCCGGAAGCTGGACGGTAACCGTGGTAGCTGAGACGGCCAGTACATCCTACGACGCCCTCTTGCCAATCAAGACCGCCGAGCGACCCTAGCGAATAGGCGAGGGACAGGACCTTCGTCCCCTTCAGCTCAGGACGGCCGGTCCCTAGGGGATACGCGCCGCAGACGGGATACTCATCCCAAATTCCGATCAAGGAGCATTTCGCATGAACATACCGTCAATCACACCTCGCGTTACCGCGCTGGGGTTGTTCGGCGCCGTTGCTGTCCTAACCGCCTCCTGCGGCGGCTCGAGTGGGTCACCCGCTGGCGGGAGTGCGGCCGGCCTGCCGAGCACCGCTTCGGTCACGATCCCCAAGGCCGATCGCTTTGAGCCCTTCCTCCTCGAGATCGCGCAGGGCGGGACGGTCACCTTCGCCAACCAGGATGCCGATGCGCATACGGTCGTCTCCATGCCGACCGACCCCGTCGACTTCAAGCTGTTTGTAGAGTCCGGCAAGTCGGTCAAACAGACCTTCAGCCAGCCCGGGATCTACGGCTACTACTGCGATGCGCACTCCGACTACGACAAAACAACCGGGTTGATCAAAGCCAAGAAGGAAGCCGACGCCTATCCGATCTCGATGTACGGCATCATCGTGGTGGCAGGCGACAGCCTTCCTCTCTCCACCGGCAAGGCGAAGATCGTGATGCCGTCCGCCGACCGCTTCGAGCCGCTTGCGATCGCCGTCAAACAGGGCACCCAGGTCACCTGGGCAAACCTTGACAGTGATGCCCATACGGTTCTCACCGACCCAGGCGAGAGCCTGCAGTTCAAGTTCGTGGTCCCGGCCAACGGTCAGGCCTCCTACACCTTCGATAAGCCCGGCATGTATCCATACTTCTGCGATGCGCACGCGACCTGGAACGACGAGCTCAAGCGCGTGCAAGCCAGACCGGGCAGCTCGGAGTACCCGGCGGCCATGGAAGGCGTCGTCTTCGTCCTCGCCTAACCCTCGATGTCGAAAATCGGGCGAACCGTGGCAGCGGTACGTAAATTCGGGGAGGAGTCCGCGTCAGGACATCCTCCCCGAAGCACTTACGACCGAGGACCCTATGCACGCTCTCAGCCCAGATCAGACCCCGGCCAGGCCCGCGCTTTACAGGACGGCTGGCACTGGCCGCTTTGGCGGGGCGCGTCTACCTTGAGTTCGTGCGGCACATGCCGCCAAGGAGGACACATGAACAGCCTGGTCGTCTATGAGTCGAAATTTGGAAATACGCAGAAGGTGGCGGAGGCCATCGCCAAGGGGCTGGGTTTGCACGGCTTGGCACGCGTCCTCGAGGTGGACGATCCTTACGCACTAACGCTGGAGTCGGTTGATTTGCTGGTGATCGGCGGACCGACGCAGGCGCATGGCATGAGTCCGGCGATGCGCGCCTACCTCAGCGCGGTGATTCCGAAGATGCCGGCCGGGACGCGCGTTGTCGCATTCGATACCCGGCTGAAGGGACCGGGCTTCCTGTGGGGGTCCGCGGCGAAGGCGATTGCGGTGGCGTTTCGCCAGGCGGGCTTCGTAGTCGTCACCCTGCCCGAGAGCTTCCTCGTCGAGGGCATGAAGGAGCCCCAGCTGGTCGAGGGTGAGCAACTACGAGCGCAGGCCTGGGCTGTCGACATCGGTGCCATTGTCGCCTCGGCGCGACAAGCCGCAACGGTCTAACTGAAAAAGGGAGGGGGATACGACCCCCTCCCTGACCCTCCCCCGCAAGGGGGGAACAAGAGGTCTAGCGGGCCGTGGCCCCCACCAGTTCTTTCTCGACCGCCTGCGGCACGACCTCGGCACGCTGCAGCGTCACCTTGAGCGCGCCGGTTGTCGCCGCGGCCGCGAAGACGTCGTACGCCGCAACCGCATCGGCCAGCGCGAAGCGATGGGTTACAAACACCGTCGGATCGAGCCGGCCGCCCTTGATCAGGTTCAAGAGCCGTGGAATCGTGTAGCTGTCGACCAGTCCGGTCGTTATCGTGACGTCGCGGATCCACAGCTTCTCCAGGTGGAGTGTCGCCGGGTGCCCATGGACGCCGACGTTGGCAACGTGGCCCCCTGGCTTCACCAGGTCGGCACACAACTCGAAGGTGGCGGGGACGCCCACCGCCTCGATCGCGACATCCACGCCGAGACCGTCGGTCATGGCCATCACCTGCGTGACCGGATCGCCGCTGGTGTTGTTGATGGTGACGTCCGCGCCGAATGTCTTCGCTTTGGCGAGCCGCGCGTCCGCCAGATCGATGGCGATGATCTTCCCCGGTGAGAAGAGCCGAGCAGTCAGGATGACGGCCAGGCCGATTGGGCCGGCACCGACAACCGCGATCGTGTCGCCGGGCGAGACCTTGCCGTTCAGCACGCCGACTTCGAACGAGGTCGGCAGGATGTCGGAGAGGAAAAGGACCTGCTCATCGGTCAGGCCCGCCGGGATCTTGTAGACGGAGGTATCGGCGAACGGGACGCGCACGTAGTCGGCCTGGGTCCCGTTGATCGTGTGTCCGAAGATCCATCCCCCGCCGCCGGTGCAGGCGCCGTAACGCCCTTGCTTGCAATAGGCGCAGCGGCCGCAGGAGCTGATGCATGACAGCAGCACGTGGTCGCCTCTCTTGACGGTGGTGACCGCCGATCCGACCTCCACGATGGTCCCGACCGCCTCGTGCCCCAGAATGGTGCCAGGCGTGGTTTCGGGGACGTCGCCCTTCAGGATGTGCAGATCGGTGCCGCAGATGGTCGCGGTGTCGATGGCGACGATCGCGTCGGTCGGCTGTTGAATGACAGGGTCGGGCACGCTGTCCCAACTCTTCTTTCCGGGTCCGTGATACACGAGCGCGTTCATAGATTGCCTCCTTGTGACGTTAGTCGACGTCGTGAAGATGATGGAAGTAGATGTGGAGCGGGATCAAGCCGACGAGGGCCAGCAATCCGAACGCTGGCACCATTACGACGGCCACGACCGTCGATGACGGGTCGGCGGCGTGGCCAAACCATTGATCGACTGCGACGCCCACGCTTTCGATCACCCAGTAGGTGAGGATCGATCCGACGGCGAGGTATCCCCACGGACGGCGGCGCCATAGCAGGATGGCAGCGATAGCCGTGAGTGGCAGCCAGAATGCAAGGTCCTGCACGTAGATCGGGTTGGTGCTCATCCCCGTTCCATCGAGCCAGCCCGGCGGTGTGCTGCTCAAGACGCCCGGAACGACGTTTCGCAACCAGGCGAGCGCGTTGAGGACGACGATGATGAGTGCGTATGTCGCCAGACCGTGGACCGGTAGCTTCGACGAGAATCGCGCGCGCAGGGACTCGAGGTCAACCTGGCCAAGGATGCTGACGACAGACCAGAAGGAAAACGTGAACATCGCCAGGTAGAGCAGGAAGAGCTGGTTGAACGGGGTCGCGAAAAGGAACAACACCGCCTGGTAGGCGATGTAGGCGATTGCCCCCGTCCATACGATGAGCGCGCGGACCGACCCCGCGGCCGCCGCCCGCATTGAAAGGAGCAGCGCCGGGACCGCAACCACCAGGACCACCAGTGCGGTGCCCCGAGCCGACCCGTTCATCACCGCCGGCCCACGCAGCACGCCGGGAAGGAAGAAGGTGGCCGCCGCGGCTGCCGCCGCGACCAGCGCCAGTGCGCCCGACAACCAGTAGGTTGACCGGGCCAGCGCCGTGCCAAGGATGAGGACGGAGCGGGACGCGGCGTGGAGCCGCACCGGTGTCGCGACCATGGTTCTCACCCGGGCCGTTGCGTATGCCGGGCGAGATAGGCTGCGGCCTCGGCCCGGCGTGCCACCTCCAGCTTGGAGAGGATGCTCGATACGTAGTTCTTGACGGTTTTCTCGGCGAGTTTCAGGTCGACGCCGATCTCTCGGTTCGTCTTGCCTTCCGCGACCTCTCCGAGGATGCGCTCCTCCTGAGCCGAGAGTCGTGCCAGCCGCTCGTCGCCGAGCAGGTGCTTGCCCTTGCGAAGGCGGTCGAGGACGCCTTTGGTAACCGCGGGATCGAGGAGGTTCTGACCGGCCCCGACGGCCCGAATAGCCCGCACCAGGTCACCGCCATGCACTTGCTTGAGGACGTATCCAGCAGCCCCAGCCATGATCGAAGCGAAGAGCGCCTCATCATCGGCAAAGGTGGTCAGCATCAACACCTGGGTGTTGGGGAGGCGGGCGCGGATCTCCCGGGTGGCGTCGATCCCGCTCCCGTCCGGGAGCCGGATATCCATCACCACGACATCGGGTCGCGCCCACTCCGCCCGCTCAATGGCCTCATGAACGCCTCCGGCCTCACCAGTGACGCTCAGGCCTTGTTCTTCCGCCAACAGCGACTTGATCCCGTCGCGGACAACTTCGTGATCGTCGACGATCATGATCCGCAGCGGCATAACGGACTGGGGGCCGACGTAGGCCTGCATAACGACCTCATCTTGGGGTTCGAGGGCGATTCGAATCAGGGCCGCAGGTCCCGAGATGAGCGGGACGTTCGAGACGCTAGATTGGGACGGCGAACCTTACAGTCGAGCCCTCGCCGGCCTTGCTCTCGACGGTGACCCGCCCGCCGATGGCGATCCCGCGGTCCTTGAGATTTTGAAGCCCTTGGCCGGAGTGCGGTGCGGCCGGGTCGAAGCCCTGACCGTCGTCATCGATTTCCAGGATGGCCTGATCGCCATCTCGACGCAGACTGACCCGACAGGTCGTCGCCTCCGCGTGCTTGCCGACGTTGGACAGCGCCTCACGGGTGAGCTGCACCATGTCGGCCGCGCGGGGCGCGAGTTCGGCAGCGACCGTGCCGTCGATCTCGGTCACCGTGGTGACGCCGCTCTTCTCCTCGAATTCCCGGGCGAGATCCTCGAGCGCCTGCTCGAGCTGGCGATCGGCGAGGATGCCGGGGCGAAGGCCGAAGATGTAGTTGCGCAGGTCGCGAATAGCGCGGTCGATCTCGCCAACCGCGGCCTCGACGCGAGACTCCACTTCCGGGTCGCGGCTGCGGTTGGCGGTTGCCTGCAAGCCCATCCCCACCGAGAACAGCGATTGGATGACCCCGTCGTGGAGCTCACGGCCGATCCTCTCGCGCTCATCGAGCACGCTGAGGCGGTTCAACTCACTCTGTGCTCGACCATACTCGAGCGCCACCGAGGCCTGATCCGCAAACGTCTCGACTAGCCGGATGGCCTCCTCGTCAAAGAGGGTGCCCCCGGCGGCGTTGGCGACGGTCAGCGCGCCGAAGGGCCGGCCTCGAAGGACGAGAGGCACCAGCACCATGGGCCCCATGTTTCCCAGGGCGATCATCGGCTGGTAGGTCCGACTGCTGGTGGAGGCATCGGCAAGGACCGAGGGCTTCCCGCTTCGAATGACGTCTCCTGAGGCGGATCCGTCCATTGGCACCGACAACCCGACCAGCTCCGCGGCATGAGCCCCGTCGGCCACCGCGATGCTGAGGGCGTCGCGCTCGCCGCTTGGCGCCGGCGTAACGATGGTCGCCGTCGCTGCGTCCACCAACTCCCGGGCGCGGTGAACGATGATCTGGAGCACGCCATTGATCTCGGTGCCGGCCAGGATCGAGGTGCTGATCTCGCGGACCGCCTCCAGCCACTGGCCACGGCGCTTTGCCTCCTTGTAGAGCCGAGCATTTTCGATGGCGACGCCGGCCTGCGTCGCGAGGACGACGAGCGCGGCTTCGTCCTCGGCATCGAACTCCTTGGCACTCTGCTTCTCGGTGAGGTAGATATTGCCGAAGACCTTTCCCCTCGCCATCACGGGCGCGCCTAGAAACGATTGCATCGGCGGATGATTGGCTGGGAATCCGACATGGCGGGGATCGTCCGAGATCCGCTGCAGGCGAAGCGGTCTCGCCTCGCGGATGAGGACGCCAAGGATGCCCTCGCCGACCGGCAGTGGCCCGATCGCGTGCCGTTCGTCCGGCGTAAGCCCCGTCGTAATGAAATCTCGGAGCCGCCCGTCCGATCCGACGACTCCCAGTGCGCCATAGCGTGCGTCGGTCAAGTTGACGGCCAGCTCAATGATCCGTTGCAGGACGACCGGAAGGGACAGATCCGACGACAGGATGAGCGCGGACTCCAGCAGCTGGTCTTTCCGATCCGGGCCGGATGCCATATCTAAGTCTGTCCACCTCTTCGGCTTGAAAATGGGCCTCCGCGTCCCGCAACAACCGGGACCTTTGTCCGGTGCGTCGCGGGCCTGGGACGGCCAGAGTCATGATATGGACTTCTTCGTCCGATACTTCGTCGAGCTGGAGCTTCCAGTGGCCGCTGTCGAGACGGCGCTCGACGAGCTGCCTAGGGAGTGGCTTGGCGGCATGGCAAACAAAGCTCATGCTCGGGCGCTCGGCTTCATGCTGGAGGCCGATTGCCACTGGGCTGACGACTTCGCGGGAGCGGTGGTCGTGCTCGGTATGGAGCGGGCTGCTCGGCACGGATCCACCACAACCCGCGCGATGGCCTGGGCCCTGATTGGACCGCAGACGGCGAAGCCCTTACTGGAAGCAGACCTGGAGGTTGGCTCCCTGGGACACGGTCGCACCCAGCTCGCGGTCGCCGGCCGCTACTACGTTCCCGGATCTGGCACGGTCCGGCGGATCGACCGGGGAACAGCGCAGCGAGTCGGTGAGGCGACCATCAAGGAGTTCGTCGATGCCTTGGCGGACCTGGTCGGAACCTTTACCCGCGGGGGATCGCTCACCGCGGCGGCGACGGCCTAGCGGGCACCGATCGGTCGCCTTGGGACCGGCATTTCCAGGCGAACCCTGGCATCGACCACGACCGCGCCGTGCTCAGTCACCATGACCGGGTTGCAGTCGAGCTCGGCGATTTCCGCGTGGCTTTCGACCATGGCGCTGACCCGCAGCATGAGTTCCTCGAGCGCAACGACGTCCGCCTTGGGGGCGCCACGGTATCCGTCGAGCAGTGGGAAGGTCTTGAGTGACCGCACCATCTCGCGCGCGTCGAGGTCGGACAGCGGCGTGATCCGGACGGCAATGTCTTTGAGCAACTCTGCCGTCGTTCCGCCCGCCCCGCACGCCAGCACCGGTCCGAAGAGGGGGTCGTGAACCACGCCAACCAGCATCTCGACGCCGGAGGTTACCAGTGCCTGAACCTGGAAGCCCTGAAGCTCGTGACCCTGGCGGGCGATCTGCCGCACCATCCCGGCGGCCGCAGCCTCGATCTCGTCGGCGCTCAACCCCAGGCGGACACCACCGGCATCGGACTTATGGAGCAGTGTCGGCGACATCGCCTTGAGCACCAGCGGTCCGCCGAGCCCGCGACTGGCGGCCGCGACCTCTGCCGGCGTCGATACGAAACGGGTCGGTGCAAATGGGATCCCATAGCACGTCAGCAGCCGCTCGCTCTCCTCCGCGGTGAGCCAGCGGGCGCCGGTGGCGAGCACCGACGAGATGATCCCCGCCGCCTCGTCCGGCCGGACGTCAGGGAAGTCGCGAAGCGTTCCTTCCGGGCGACGACGCCACTCTCCGTAGAGCACCGACCGCGCAAGCGCTCGCGCGGCATCTTCAGGAAACTGGTAAGAGGGAACGCTGACGGTTTCGCTTTTCAGTTCGTCGGGCACGCCGTGCGCCGACATGAAGACGCTGACGAGTGGGATCGGGCGCGGCAGCGCCTCCGCCGCGTCTCGAATCGCCCGTGCGACGTCAGCCGGCCGCGTGACGAGCGGCGGGATGAAGATGACGACGATGGCGTCGATGCTGTCCGACGCCGCGACGGTCTGGATCACCCGCCGGTAGTCGTCGGCTGAAGCGGCGGCGATCATGTCGATCGGATTGCGGACCGAGGCCTGGGGTGGAAGGAATTGCCGCAGGCCGGCGACGACGTCGTCGGGAAGGGCAGGCACGATAAGGCCCTCGGCCTCGCAGGCGTCGGCACAGAGGATGCCGGGACCGCCGCCATTCGTGATGATGGCCACGCGTTTTCCTGCCGGAGCCGGTTGGTTCGACATCAGGGCCGCAACGTCGAAGAGTTCGGCCAGGGTGTCAGTCCGGATGACGCCGGCCTGGCGGAACAGGGCATCGACGGTGGCGTCTGAGGCCGAGAGCAGCCCGCCGGTGTGCGATGACGTCGCCCGGGCACCGGCTGTGGAGCGCCCACTCTTGACGGCGATGATAGGTTTGGTTCGGCCGACGCGCCGGGCAATCCGCGCGAACTTACGCGGATTCCCAAATGATTCGAGGTAGAGCAGGACCAGGTCGGTGTGGGGATCAGTCTCCGCGTACTGGAGCACGTCGTTAGCGGAAAGGTCAGCCTTGTTGCCGGCCGAGATGAACCAGGACAATCCCAGGCCCAGGGTCTTGGCATAGTCGATGACCGCCAAGCCGAGGGCGCCGCTCTGCGACATGAAGCCGACGCGGCCGCGTGGGGGTGTGGCGGGGCCGAACGTGGCATTCATCGATACGGCAGGCGCGGTGTTGATCACGCCCATGCAGTTCGGCCCAACCAGTCGCATCCCAGCTTGCCGGCAGACGGCCAGCAGGTCGGCCTGGCGGCTGATGCCCTCACCGCACGACTCGGCGAATCCGGAGGAGATCACGACCAGGCTCTTGACCCCTTTGGCCGCGCACTGGCGCGCGGTCTCGACGACACGGCCCGCGGGCACTGCGATGACCGCCAGATCGACTGGGGCTCCGATATCGAGCACCGTTGGGTAAGCCAGCACCGACTGCACCACTGGAGCGGAGGGGTTGACGGGATAGACCGGGCCGTTGAAGCCGCCTTCGAGCAGGTTGTGAAAAAGCTCCGCGCCGATCGTGCCTCGCGTGCGCGACGCCCCGATAACGGCAATCGACCTGGGCACCAGCACGTGCTCCAGTGCCGCCATGGCCGCGTGCTGCTCCCGCCGCGCAAACCGATCGATGGCCTCCGGGCGCAGTGAGGTTGGGAGCTCCAGGTCGATAACGCCCGCCTGGGCATGGGTTGACACGGCGAAGCCGCTCTCGCGAAACACCCCGATCATGCGGTGGTTTTCGGAGAGGACCGAGGCGTCGAAGGTGGCAATGCCAGCGCTCTGCGCAATCTCGGCGAGCTGGCCGAGCAAGATGGTCGAGATCCCACGGCCCTGGAACGGGTCGGCCACTGCAAATGCCACCTCGGCCCGATCTGCGTCGTTGCGGACGTAGCCGGCCTGGGCGACGATGGTGGGCTCGGCGCCAACGAGGGCGATCAGGTTGAAGCGGTCGTCGAGGTTCGAGACCGCCGCCCGGTCCGCTGCGTCCTTCAGGTTCGGTGCGCCGGAAAAGAACCGAAAATAGCGGGATTCCTCGGACAGTCCGCGCAGGAAGGCGAGGATGGCCGCCTCGTCACCGGCGCGCGTGGGCCGGACATGGACGGTTGACCCGTCTCGCAAGGCGACGTCCGTCTCCAGCGCCGGAGCTCCCGGGCCCGAAACGGCCTGGCTCACCGCATGAATGCTAGGCGCCCCAAGCGCTTCCCAGGCGTCGGACCGTCGTCGCGCCCTCAGCCACGAGCAGACGGAAGCCAAGAAGCGTAATCGCGGTTCCGACGGCGAGGTAGATGACCTGGAGCCAGGCCTGCGGGGTAGCGGGTCCGTTGGTCACGAGTGTGAAGCCCACGACACTGATTTCGACCAGTTCGAATCCAATCATCACGACGCCGGCCATGATCGATAGCGCGCCTCCCAGCAAGGGTCTGAACATGACGGCCAGCCCGGCGATCAGGCTTCCGCCGCCGCAGACGATGCCCAGGGCAAGGGCAGGAATCGTGTAGTCGGCAAAGGGGGTGCCCTTGATCCAAGAGGCCGGGAGGTTGGGAATGACGAAGATCGCGCCCTGCACCGCGGTCAGGACGACGAACAACTCGAGAAGGCCGAGAGCGATCCGATTTGTTCGATGCGTCATTTCAACCTCCCTGCGCGTTCAGCTGATCAGGCCAGCACGGCTGCTGCAACTCGTTCGCGCTTCTCGACGGGCGCCTCCGGCGGCCGGACGACGAGCACGGGGACATGCGCCACGTGCAAGACTTGATGGGTCACACTGCCGACAAAAAGGCCGGCGATGTCCGAGAGACCCCGCGATCCCATCACGATGAGGTCGGCTCCCTGGCTCCTGGCGGTGTCTACGATCTCTCTTGCGGCGTTCCCGGCGACGGCTCCATGGACTTCGCCCGTGGCGGCGATACCGGCGTGCTCAAGGGCAACGACCGCCTCGGCCACAAGCTGGGTCGCCTCCTGAGGCGTCTCGAGCGGAAATGCGCCCGCCCGGCCGCGATCATGCTCGCGAACATGGAGCACGAAGGTCTGGCTGTTGAACTTCGTAGCGATCTCGGCAGCGGCTGACACGGCCGGCGCGGAATAGGGGGAACCATCGACGGCGACGAGAATGCGATCAAACATCTTTCTTCACCTCACATGTTTGCGTCTGTAACGAGTCTTCGCCGAGGCGACTTTGGCGGCGAGGGCCAGGCGGCCCGCCGCCTGCGGGACCTTAGATGAAGAGGGTCGACGCCCCCTGGGCGGCAAGTAGCGCCGTGGTCGCGCCGGCCGGCTCCTCGAGACCATCGATCAGATCCTCGCGCTTGAGTCCCATCATGTCCATGGTCATCTGGCAGGGAATCAACTTGACGCCCATTTCCTTCGCCAGCGCCAGCAGTTCGGCGGGACTGGCCACCTTGTGGCTCTTCGCCAGGCTGTGCATCATCGCCGGACCGGCGCCGATGAAGTTCATCTTCGACAATTTCAGATGGTCGAGGCCGCCCCGATTCATCATCGACAGCATCTTCTGCATCCAGTTGTCGCCGGTGATCCGGACCTCGTTCCTCACCAGCGGGAATAGGCCCCAGAACGTAAAGAACACGGTCGTGTCCTGACCCATCGCGGCAGAGGTTGTCGCCAGGATCAAGGTGGGCCAGATCTTGTCGAGTTCCCCGCTCCAGGCGAAGATAACCAGCTTCGGCTCCTGCTTCGGCGGCATTTGCTGCATCGCCGCTTCGATCGAAACGCTCGGCATCTCCGTCAGTGTCGTGCTCATCGGGTTCACCTCTTCTTCAGGACGAAGCGGTAGGTGCCGCCGTCCTGGCTTTGTTCGATCAGCGCATTTCCGGTCGTTTTGCTCCAGGCGTTGAAGTCCGGCACCGACCCGGGGTCGGTGGCCAGCACCTCGATCATTTCGCCCGACGCCATTTGCTTCATCTGGATGGCCGTCTTCACGATCGGGATCGGGCAGTTGAAGCCCTTTACATCGA
>Ga0070697_100000526_pt1 | contig 28779 bp, 18 predicted proteins | sample KBSK1501metaG_FD_65475 | JGI IMG/M metagenome (GOLD analysis project Ga0070697, IMG submission 65475) | Corn, switchgrass and miscanthus rhizosphere microbial communities from Kellogg Biological Station, Michigan, USA - KBS K1-50-1 metaG | ecosystem: Host-associated > Plants > Roots >...
GCCCAGACGAAACTGTAATTGCTGGTGCCGGCGCCCATATGGATAGACCACGGCGGCGAGACGACGGCTTCGCTACTTTTTATTACGATGTGACGCATATCTTCCGGTTGACCCATGAAGTGCATCACTAGCTGATCTTTGAGGTCGAAGTAGAAGTAGACTTCCGAGCGCCGGTCGTGGAGATGCGGCGGGCAAGTATTCCAAACGCTGGACGGCTTCAGGACTGTCAGGCCCATCAACAACTGCGATGACTTGCAGGTTGCCGGAACGACGTATTTGTAGATCAAACGATCGTTTGAAGTCTCCAGGGAGCCTAGCTGCAGGGGGATCACCTCTTCAATCGATAATTGCACCACCTCAAAGCGCGCGTGGGCCGGCGTGGAAATCAGATAAAACCTGGTCGGATTGCTTGCCTCGTCCGAACCAAAGGTCACCTCAGTGCTGCCCATGGGCACATACAGACCATCTTTGGGTTGCAAATCGTAACGCGTTCCATCAACCGTAACTGAACCTGGTGTGTGGCCAACGTTGACCACTCCCAACTCACGACGCTCGAGAAACGGCTTGTCTTTGGCGGATACAGGTTCCTGTTGCACTGGCAACGAAAGGCTTTGGCTGACCGGCGCTGCACCACCTACTACCATTCGTTCGTAGTGGGTATAGTTAAGGCGAATCTCATCCGCGCCAAAGAGTTCATTTATGAGATAACGCTCGCGCAGTTCATCATTGGTGGCGCCGCGTATTGAACCTGGGTGCGTGGCGTAGTAGGTTTTACGGTACATTGATGCTTTTCTCCGATCGAATATTTCTGTTTCCTGTTGCCGTGACAATTCTAACCGTCTTTGAAGATCTTCCGAAGTATTCCCGGCTTTAGTTTAAAGAGGCACTTGTGCGGCCCCGGCCGGAGGCACATATTTTTGAGACATGTTTTCCTTCCCGAGGGCGCACAAGTGCGCTCACTAAACGGGAGTAGGCGTCGGTCGCAACGAACGCCTGCAGGTTTCTTGACTGACATGGAAACGAAGGTATTATCTGCTAGCGCTTTTAGAAATGAGGTTCATAGGAGACGCGATTGATACTAATTACTGGTGGCGCGGGTTATATCGGCAGTGTTACAGGTGAGTTGCTGCGGAAGCGCGGGGAGAGCGTTGTCATACTTGATAACCTCTACCGCGGACATCGCGATGCTGTTCCCGCGGAAGTCCCGTTCTACCAGGGCGACATCGGCAATCGTGACCTGCTGTCTCGTATTACGGCAGAACACAGTATCGAAGCGTGCATTCACTTTGCGGCGCTCGCATATGTCGGCGAATCAGTTTCCGATCCGGCGCGCTACTTCCAAAACAACGTCGAGCAAGGCATCACGCTGCTCGACGAACTACTTAAGGCCGGCGTTCGCCGCTTAGTGTTTTCCTCAACCTGCGCTACGTATGGTGAACCCCGGCAGGTACCAATCTCAGAAGATCACCCCCAGAATCCGACCAGTCCTTACGGATGGACCAAGCTGATGATGGAACGAATCATGGAAAGTTACGACCTTGCCTATGGATTGGGATTCGTGGCGCTGCGCTATTTCAATGCTGCCGGGGCAACCCAGGAACGCGGTGAGCTACATGAACCGGAGACTCACCTGCTGCCGAACGTGTTGCGGGCAGCGCAGGGTCATATTCCTGCTGTCTCAGTCTTTGGCGACGACTATCCCACGCCCGATGGCACACCAATCCGAGACTACATACACGTTGCCGACCTGGGTGCCGCGCATATCCTGGCCTTGGACCATCTACGGAAAGGCGGCGAATCACAGCAAATTAATCTGGGAAATGGTCACGGTTATTCGGTGATGGAGGTAATCGAAACTGCTCGTCAGATAACCCAGTCGCCCATTCCGGTGAACATTGAGCCGCGCCGGGCCGGCGATCCTTCGCGGCTCATAGCTGATGCGACGAAGGCCCGAGAGGTGTTGGGGTGGAAACCAGCGTATCCGGATCTCGCTTCAATTATTCGCTCGGATTGGGAGTGGCGATCCAGGAGGACTCAATCCACGAACGCAGAGGGACGCTGATTCAAGTTGGAGTGAGTGTATTCAAGCTGCGGGACCGCTCTAGAAGTTCAGAGTTCAAACTTTAGTTTGCGTTCCTCTGTGCGACCTCTGTGGACTCTGTAATACAAAGGTCTGATTTCTTGTTTTTTGAGCACGATTTTGACAGAGCCCACGATCGTTCCCTTGGTTGCGGCTAAAGGCCGCGCTGTGCCTCTGGTGAATTTACTAAGAAAAACGCTCACCACCGAGACACAAAGTACACTGAGGAGGCACAGAGAAAGCCTCACGTAATGATCGTTGGCTCATCTCGCCCGAGCCTTTGGCGTAACTCAAGCAAGTTCCTCGCTTCTTCAACCAAAGGCGCAAGGACATCGTTGATGTTCCCTTCCCCGGCATCCTTCAGATAGCGCTCAACATAGACCCGCAACGTCGCGCCTTCTGTGCCCGTGCCGGAAAGGCGGCAGACGATTCTCGAGCCGTCTTCCAATAGAATTCGTATGCCCTGCCGCCCGCTCACGCTGCCGTCAACCGGATCGGTGTAGCTAAAGTCATCAGCCAGCGTGATGCGGCTCCCCGCAACCTGAGTCCCACTCAGCGTAGCCAGCTTCGATCTTAGGTCATCAATCATTTGCGTTGCCGGAGCCGCCTGCAAACCTTCATAGTCGTGACGTTGATAGTAACTCCGACCGAATTGCTGCCAGTGGTCCTTCACCACCTCGGCAACTGATTTTCGCGTATGCGCCAGGATCGAGAGCCAGCATAATACGGCCCACACTCCATCTTTCTCGCGCACATGATTGGATCCGGTGCCAAAGCTTTCTTCGCCGCAGATCGTGCACCGGCCTGCATCCATCAGGTTGCCAAAAAACTTCCAGCCTGTTGGCGTTTCGTAGCAACGAATATCAAGCGCCGCAGCCACGCGATCAACGGCTGTGCTCGTGGGCATCGAACGCGCCGCACCGGCGAGCCCGCTGCGGTAACCGGGGATGGCACTTTGCGCATGTTCGGTGATGAGCGCAAGTGAATCGCCGGGAGTGACAAAGAAGTTGCGACCCAGGATCAGGTTTCGATCGCCATCGCCATCGCAAGCCGCGCCAAAATCGGGAGCCCCGGCCACGTTCATGTGCGCGACCAATTCCGCAGCGTTCACCTGATTCGGATCCGGGTGATGGCCGCCAAAGTCGACGAGCGGCGTGCCATTGATCACGGTGCCTGCAGACGCGCCCAGCAGTTGCTCAAAAATGTGATGTGCGTAAGGCCCGGTCACCGCGTGCATGGCATCAAACCGCATGCGGAAACCGCTTTGAAATAGGGCGCGCAGAGTATCGAAGTCAAACAACTCTGCCAGCACGGCCGTATAGTCCAGCAGCGGGTCGATAACCACGATCTCCGTATTCTCCAGCCGCAGACTACCTTCGTGATCGAGATCTATGTCGGGGTGATCGACGGTTAAGTATTCACTGAGGTTGAGCGTGTGCTGGTAGATGCGCTCGGTGAACGCTTCCGGCGCCGGACCACCATTGCGAACGTTGTACTTGATACCGAAGTCAGCATCGATACCGCCGGGGTTATGACTCGCGGAAAGGACCAGACCGCCGATGGCGCTACGGCGGCGGATGACCGCGGAAACAGCCGGCGTTGATAGCAGAGACTCGCGACCCACCAGTACGCGTCCGAAACCATTCGCCGCGGCCATTCGCAGGATCTTCTGCGTTGCTTCGCGGTTGTAGAAACGGCCGTCCCCGCCCACCACCAGAGTTTCATTTTCTATTCCCTGGGTGGCGTCTTCCCGCACCGTATTGAAGACAGCCTGGACAAAGTTCTCCACATAGTTGGGCTGCATGAAGACGCGCGTCTTCTTACGCAGGCCCGAAGTACCGGGCCGTTGATCTTTAAACGGAGTAGTTTTAATTGTTCTCATCTTGATGTCCTGTCCAACTGCAGTTCGCGCGCCGCCAAAACCAGCGCCCCGTGTATCACGCTATCGCTGCCGAGTCCCGCCTGCACTACCGAAACCTCCTGCATACTAATAATGTGCACCCGTTCCTGCAGCGCATCCCGCAGAGGCTGCAAAAGGAATTCGCCGGCGCCGGCCGTGACACCACCACCAAGGATCACCACCTGCGGCGACAGCAGAGCGACGATACTACCAATGCCAATCGCCAGCAGATCAGTCGTTTCCCTCCACACTTTCATGGCGACCTCATCTCCGGCCCGGGCCGCTTCCTCTACCGTCTTTGCAGTTACTTGTTTGACGTCGCTTCCACTTACGATCTCCAGCATCTTGCTATTGCGACCCCGACGCAACTCGTCCTGAGCTCTGCGGGCGATTCCGGTGCCTGAGCATAGAGTCTCCATGCAACCTCGCGCGCCACAGCCGCAAAGCGCACCTCCTGGTTGCACCGTCACGTGACCACCCTCACCTGCCCGGTGAACAAGCCTATCCCCGGCAATGATGCCGACGCCGATGCCGGTGGAGATCGTGAGGTATACCAGATCGCTGTAACCGCGGCCGGCACCGTAAAGGTGTTCCCCGAGCGCAGCGGCGTTGGCATCGTTCTCGATAGCAACAGGCAGGTCCAGTGCATTTTCGACGAAGGGGCGAAGGGGAAACTGCCGCCAACTGAGCGGCATGTTTGGCGGCGAAAGCACGGGGCCGCGTTCAAAGTCCAGTGGTCCGGCACAGCCAATCCCGACCGATCTCAGTTTGCCCTGCTGCTTCTCTGCCAGGCCCGACAACGTCTCGAGCGCATGATTCATGGACTCATGCGGAGATCGATCGGGATCTGTGGGAAACGAGGTGCGCCCGAGGACTTTTCCATCCGTTGACGCGATGGCAACGGCGAGCTTGGTGCCGCCGATGTCGATGCCCGCTAAAAGATCCTGAACCATCTGTCGATTTTCATTTCATTTAAAGGTTAACCCAAACTCCTGTTTGCAATCGTCAGCTTACTCGAATCAGTGTTGTCCGTTAAACTAAAGTTCCCTGGTTGTGTTAAAAGCTTGGTAAAGGAAATGACCGGACGAACGCTACTTCATTACCGCATCCTGGAAAAGATCGCCGAGGGCGGACAGGGCACCGTCTACAAAGCTGTTGACACGAGGCTCGGCCGCAGCGTAGTGATCAAAATCCTTCCGGAAGACTTAACTTTGAGGGCGGCGAATCTCAAGCGTTTCGAACGAGAAGCCAGACTTGCTTCCTCTTTAGACCATCCCAATATTTGCACCATCTTCGATTTAAACGAAGCGGAGGGTGTCCACTTCATTGTTATGCAACTCATCAGCGGCCGAACGGTGCGCGAGTTGGTTGCCGGCCGTCCGCTGGAACTCCGCAGCGCCCTCTCCATCGTTCTGCAAGTAGCCGATGCGCTTTCAGTGGCCCATTCCCGCGGCGTCATTCACCGTGACATCAAGGCGGGCAATGTAATGGTCACGGGCGACGGGCTGGTGAAGGTCCTAGATTTTGGTCTGGCCAAACTCCTTGATGATGAGGCAGCACACGCCGAAGGGATCCACCACACAGAGCTCACCGCAATCGGAGAGCCCTATGGAACGGCGACCTATGCAGCACCTGAGCAGGCCGCGGGACGGGACGTGGACCACCGGGCCGATATATTTTCGACCGGAGTCCTGCTCTACGAACTGCTGACCGGCAGCTGGCCCTTTCGCGGCAAGACAGCGGTCGAAGTGCGTTATGCCGTGCTGCACGAAACACCAAAGCCGATTGCGGAAGTGCGCTCGGACACTCCGCCGCGTTTGCAGGAGCTACTTGACCGCTCGCTCCAGAAGGAACCGCGCAAGCGCTATCAGAAGATGTCCGATTTTCGTGACGATCTGAAAAGCGTTTTGCAGGAGATCGAATCGGGAGACACGGAGTCTGCTCGCGCAAGCGAGCGCGTCACCCTGGTGCTTCCACGCCACCAATCGGGCCCGGCCGGGATCGGGGGCACGGTGCGCCGCTGGCTGCGTGGTTCTTCTAAAATCCCATCACCCAGCAGGGCCGGCATCACGTCACCACCCTCGCAGCCAATCAAAGAAGCGTCAACCTCAGCTCCAGCCGGCGCCGCGAAGAAATCTATCGCTATTCTCCCGTTCCGTAACTTGAGCAATGACCCCGCAGCCAGTTTCTATGAGTTCTCGCTCGCCGATGCAGTGATCACCGAACTCGCTCGAGTGCGCTCGTTGGTTGTCCGACCTTCATCGGCGATCGCAAAGTATCAGGGACAGCAGCAAGATCCCTGCGAAACTGGTAAAGAGTTGAGCGTGAGTGCCGTCCTTGCCGCCAGCTATCTTGGGGCCAGCCAGCGCTTGCGCGTGACGGCCCAATTACTGGAAATTCCTTCGGGCTCTATCCTCTGGAGCGACAGCATCGATGCGAGCGCCAACGACATCATTGCTTTGCAGGACATTATTGCCAAACAAATCGTTGGTGGCCTGTGCCTGGAGTTAAGCCCGGACGAAGAGAACGCGCTCAAGCAACGCACGACGCGAAATGCGGTTGCTTATGAAGAATACTTGAAGGGGCGCGACCGGATTGTCCGGTACACATACCACACGCCACGCCAGGAAGACTTTCAGTCGGCAGTACAACATTTCCACAATGCCATTGAACTCGATCCGGCTTTCGCGTTGGCCCATTCCGGTCTCGGTGTCTGCTACAGCACCCGGGTTTTCGATAAGTTTGGCAAACCCGAGGATCACGAGCGGGCGGCAGCCGCTTTTGCCAAAGCGCTCAGCCTCGACCCACAACTCCTTGAAGCCCGTCTCCACATGGTCTTCAGCTATCTGGCCCGCGGCGAGAAACAGAAGGCACGGGCGGAAATCGAAGTGCTGCTTCAGGAAGCCCCGAACGACGCGGCGGTTCAACGGGTGGCAGCCACTCTGTATCGTCTCGAAGGCAAACACGAACAGGCGCTCAACAGTTTTGCCCTGGCGGCGAGTTTGAATCCCGAAGAACGAGTCAATGCCCACTACAACCGCGCGCGAGTTTTTAATGCGCTCGGCCGGAAGGAAGAAGCGCTGGATGAGTTGAACAAGGCCAGTGCCATTGAGCCCGATCATCCTCTGATAAAAACCATCCGCGCTTTCATGCTTTATTACCGGTCTGATACTGCAGGGGCCGCTGACCTGGTGCGTGAGGTCCTCCTGAGTCATCCAGAAATGGATAGCGTGAGACCGCTGCTGGCGATGTGCTTGAGCAGACAAGGCGATCACGAGGCAGCCCGCGCTGCGTTGACGGAACGCGTCAAGGCTAGTGCGGCGGCCGATCCTGATATCGCTTACTGGCTGGCTTCAGCATTTGCCCTCGAAGGTGAGCGCGACGAAGCTTTTAAGTGGTTGGAACGGGCGATCAGGCTGGGTCGTGAGGATCGATCGTGGTTTGAAATGGATCCAGACTGGGGAGCACTGCGCGATGATCCACGGTTCCAGCAGCTGATGGACCAAATCAAAGCAGAACGGCAGGAAACCGATGCGACTTCAACTCCCGACCCTATTTAGGAGCCCGGCATTTCTGCATTGATTGTAGGGGCGGCACTCCGTGGCCGCCCCTCTCCCGTTGCCTCGAAACGTGTTGCAAAACGCCACGAACGCGTCACTACAACTTCTTTGAGTCTGCCCGATCGATTCGCGTGTCAGGCAGCGGCCAACTCCGCTGCAGGTTAAAGTTCTCAACCTTATTAAGCACAAAGGTCGGCACATCCGCACCGCGTTGTCCTCTTATGTGGAAAAAATCGACGCCGACAACGTCAGTCAGCATGAACGGTGGCCGCGCGTCGTCTTTCATGTAGCTAACTTCGACGTCCCGCATCTCAAGCCCCTTCACGTGTCTGATGAAAAACCCGTAGGCAGGCAAAACGCCGAACATGGTGGGCTCAGGATAGGTGTCTTCTTTTTCGGGAGGGTCTAACGCGGCTTGCTCTTTCGTGCCCCCGCCCTGGTAGTAGATCCTAATGTTGCTGAAACGAACATCTTCGATCGCGTGTCCGGGAATGCCACTGACGATCGAAGCATATTTTGGATCAGCGTTGTAGACGACAACATTATCGATGATGACGCGCCGCAATGCTCCGACCGTGGTTGTCTCTTTAGGCCCACGCGAGCGAGATCCCAAACGCAAAAAGAATGGCGAATTACTGATGTCACGCATCGTGATATTGGTAATCGTCACGTCTTCCAGCAGCGCGCCGTCAACTGCTTCCAGCGCCAGGCCGCGGCAATAATCAAAGACACAGTTTGAGACGGTGATGTTCTTGAAGCCGCCATTGGATTCAGTCCCAAACTTGATGCGGCCCGTGGGACTGAATGTCCCGTTCTGATTTCTAAATGCCCGTTTGAATGTTCCGTCGAGCAACGTGCCTTCGTCATAACCACTCACCTGACAGTTGGTAATGGTTACGTTTTCAGTGGCCCGCGCATAACCGAGCGCAAACGAGCTCTTGGGACAGATCCCGTCGTCGAAAGGCGAGTTAACTGTGCAGTTTGAGATGCGCACATTCTTACAAGCGTCGACATCAATACCATCGCGGTTCGTATCTATCTTTAGGTTGTCGATCGTTAAGTTATCAACTCCGGTTGCAAGTATGGCGAAGTGTCCGCCGTGCAGGATGGAAATGTCGCGAATGATCACGTTGCGGCAAAGCTTCAAACTGATCGACTTATTACCCCATCCCGGTTCTACCGCATCACGCGGGTTGGGATAACCGAATGGTCCTCCCCTGGGGTCTGCCGGCGCGTTACCCAGAGCATCATTCTGAGCTTTGGTCCGTGACTGGCCCCCGCTTCGAACCAGCCCCTTTCCCCAGATACGGCCTGGGCCGAGGATCGAAATGTTCTCCAGATTCTCGCCCCATATCAGACTGTTGTGCCAGTGGCTATGACCGAAGTCCTGATACTGGTCCCATGGATTTGGCTCGGGTGGATCATACTTACCGTCTCCATCTTTGGGATCGGCAGCCAGGATCGTGGCGCCCTGGTCCAGGTATAAAGCAATGTTGCTCTTGAGACGGATCGAGAAACAGCGATAGGTGCCGGCCGAAAAGAAGACCGTGCCGCCGCCGGCCGCAGCAGCCGCATCAATAGCCCGGTTAATGGCCGGGGTATCGAGTGTCTTACCATCGCCCTTTGCGCCAAACCTCTTCACATCGAAAACACCGGCTGAGGCACCAGGTGCGGCGCTGGCAGCTTTCCGGGTCTTAGTTTGGCTTTGAGTTATTGTTGATGAGTAAAAGGAAACAAACAGAAGCAGAAACAGCAGCGAGGCTAAAAGGGCGCTAACTTTTTTCATCATTATCTCCACTGATGGGATGAACTCGAAAATCCAGTTTGTTCAGCGCCAAAGGCGCGAAATGTAAAAGCGCGAATTCAACTTACCAGTACAACAGTGAAATTCGTTTTCGCTCCAGAGGAGCGAGATGTTTATAGCTAGCGGCCTACACCCAAGTATCTCGCTCCTTTAGGAGCGAAACCCGGCACCGGAAGATGTCGATGCAGGTAAAGGCGGTTGCGCTCCTACGGAGCGACGGGACAAAAACAGGACCGCCAGCTATAAACATCTCGGCCCTAATGGGCGAAGAGCAACAATGTTCTGTTCCACTTCTAAGTTGAATAAGCAAAACATTGGGCAACGCTCCAGTCGATGCTGCCTCGAGTTTCATATCGCGCCGTTGGCACTGGGAGCTACGCTTTCTTCCGCGTTCGGAGCGAGTTGGTTGTCCGCACGTTGCCGTTTGATGATTTGTCCTCGACGGTTTTGACACCCTCAGCAGAAATCCCGGAAACCTCCTCGGATGCTAACGCTTGCTCAGCCAGAATCAGGTGCTGACTCATCGCGGTCCGTGTCGCTTCCACGTCCCGCGCACGAATGGCCCGGTAAATCTTCCGATGCATTTCAGCGGACTCCTTCATATCGTGAGACCGATCGATTGTCTTTGACCGCCGTTGATGAAGAACGTCGGTTACCATTTCCATAAAGGCAGCGAGGATCGGATTTCCCGAAGCGGCTGCCACCGCGCGATGAAATCCAAAGTCGTGGACGAGATACTCCTGCGGATTATCGAGGGCCGCATAGGTCTCGGTCACTTCCTCAGACATTTTTCTGAGGTCCTCATCCGTGGCGTTTTCGGCTGCGAGACCCGCCACTGCCACCTCAACCAGACGTCTGGCCTCAAACATTTTCTCGGTAGTAAAACCGTGGAGTGAAGCGAGCATGTTGAGGGGTTCGCTGTCCAGCCCGGGCGGCCCGTCGGCAATGTAACTCCCGGACCCGTGCCGAGATGTAAGAACCCCAATCGCCGAAAGAAAACGAAGCCCGGCACGCAAACTTGCCCTGCTTATTCCCAACCGCTTGGCAAATTCCCGTTCGGATGGCAACCGATCACCGGGGCGCAGCGTGCCCTCACGGATCATCTCGCGGACCTGATTAACTACCTGCTCAGTCATCAGGCCCGTGTCGACTGGTCCTACCACCCTGAATCTACCAAGCTTAACAGAGGTCATACACAACCCTACCCGATTGATTCGCCTCACTGTTGGGCTGTCACATTTATCATCGCCTTGGCAGACTGTCAAGATTAGTCTTTCCACTTAATAATTGGTCACGAATTGGTTCGGGTTTGCCTTTTGTTCACTTTTGAAACAAAAAGATTGACCCGACTCGGGAGACATGATAAATGGATGCCCCATTCCAATAGTGGTCAGACCACTTGCGTTCAGAGCAAGCTGACGGCGATTTCCCGCAGGTTAAACGAAACGGTAACAGTTGCCGAATTACTGAGTTCTCGGCTAGACAGCGCCGGCGAAGCGAAAACAACCAGAGTCCTAGGCTAGCCGGCCAGGACCCCAGGCCCACTGAAAAGGAGATTTATTATGAGAAGTTGGATCTTGTTTGGTTTGAGCCTTCTGTTCATGCTCGGCCTTTCTGCGCCGGCCCACGCTCAAGGCTTCGGCAGAATCGTCGGCACGGTTACAGATGCTAACGGCGCTGTGGTTGCGAACGCGAAGGTCACAGCTACTCAAGTTGGAAAAGGCCTGTCGCGCGCTGCTACCGCCGACACTTCGGGGTATTACGTCCTCGACTCGCTGCGTCCCGCACAATATGACGTGAGCGTCGAGGCCACCGGGTTTCATACTTTTGATCAAAAGGCTGTGACACTATTCGCGGACCAAACGCTTACGGTGAACGTCAGTATGCAGGTGGGCGTGGTTTCCGAATCGGTTTCCGTTGTCAGCGGCACCGAACAAGTAGATACCACCACCGGGACGTTGAAGCAGGTCATTGAACAGCAACGCATCACCGAACTGCCTTTGAATGGACGCAACGCAGCAACGCTAACGCTGACAGTTGCCGGCGCGGTCCAGGCGCCCAGCGGCGGAGCCGACCAGGGCTCAACCAAAACTTTTCCAGGTGCAGTCACCATCTCAGCCAACGGCGCGCGGCAGAACCAAATCAGTTATCAACTCGATGGTGGCAATAACGTCGACGAGTACACCAACGTCAACCAGCCATTCCCCATGCCCGACGCGTTGCAGGAATTCAGTGTGCAGACCAGCAATTACAGCGCACAGTATGGACAGAACGCCGGAGCAGTCGTCAACGTCGTCACCAGATCGGGGGGTAATCAATTCCACGGAAACGCATTTGAGTTTGTGCGCAATCGGGTTTTCAATGCCCGGAATTGGGCAGCGGCCGCGAAGGACCAGATCAAGCGCAACCAGTTTGGCGGGACCTTCGGCGGTCCCATCATTAAAGACAAAACTTTCTTCTTCGGCGGTTACCAGGAGACCAGGTTTCGTAATGTCGCCGGAGGCGTGACTGCCACTGTGCCAAATGCCGCATTGAGGGCCACCGCCACCGATCCGGCGATTATTAATCTCCTCAAGGGTATCCCTGTCGGCGACGCCAACAACAAAGTAAGTTACAGCGGGAGACCCGACATCCAGAATTTTAGGGAGTTCATGATCAGGGGCGATCATTCATTTTCGCAGAACGATCAGTTAACGTTTCGTTACTTCTACGACCACTTCAACAGGAATGCTGTGTTTGACCCCACCAATTTCCTTCGGTACTCAGACGGCTCAACGATCAAGTCCGAAAACTATCTGGGTCACTGGACTCACGTTTTCAGACCAACGCTGATCAATGATTTTCGCTTCAGCTACGCACCAGAAAACGCAACCCGCGGACCGGCAGACAACGCGCAGAGTGTTCAGGATTTAGGTGTGGCCCTTCCCTTCGAGGCGCCAAGGAAATCAATTCAGCAGATCAGGGTGAATGGCTTCTTTAGCTTTGGGGACAATCCACAGGCGAGCTTCATCCGAAACAACGTGACCTTTGGCGACGATGTTAGTTTGGTCAAGGGAAAACACGATTTGAAATTCGGCTTTGTGCTGGAGAGAAGCCAGGTGGATCTGGACAATCAGTTCTTTCAGCCGGCTGAGTTTAGTTTCCCCTCCATCGCCGCATTCCTCGCCGGCAAGCTCGGCGACTACAGCGGCAATCTGGCCTTCCGTCAGGGAGCAGGAGAGTTCAAGGAGAATCGTAATACTTTCTTTGGCCTGTATGTGCAGGACAATTACCGCTTCAATCGCAAGCTCACGTTGAATCTCGGTCTGCGCTGGGAGCCCGCAAGACCCTGGCATGAACTCAAAGGGCGTGTTGAGCAATTCCGCCTTCAGGATCTCATCGCCGGCGTTCACTCGACCCAATATCCCAACGCACCTGCGGGTGTGTTCTATCCGGGTGATACGGGAGTCCCCAAGGATGGCATCCGAGCAAACTATAGCAATTTCGCGCCTCGCGTTGGTTTTGCCTACGATGTCTCGGGTGACAGCAAGACCAGCGTGCGTGGTGGATTCGGTATTTTTTACGATACCCGAGTTCCGGGCATCATTAACAACCGGTTCGTCGATCTGTCGCCATTCAGTCCGCAGTTAGTACTGAACACCGGCGTTGTCAATCCCGGCACCTTTAGCGATCCACTCTGCACCAAGCCTGCAACGCAAGCGCTACAAGGCTGCACGTCACAGGCAGGGACCTATCCATTCCCATTCACTTTCCCGCCCGATAAAAACTTCAACTTCGGCGTGGGCTCATTCATCTTGAGCTGGGACCCGGTTAACAAATACCAGACACCAACCGTGTACAACTGGAACTTCTCGGTTGAACGCCAGTTGCGATCCAGTATCTTGTTGCGCGCCGCCTATGTCGGATCCCACAGCAGCCATCTGACCGAGACGCTAAATCTGAACCCACGTCCTGTCGGCGGAACTTCGACTACTCCTTTTCGTCTCAACGCTATCGCTGCCGCTGTTACCAAGCCCTTCCCCGGTTGCACGGCAGCGAACTGTCCGCTGTTCAGTACTGTGCAGCAGGACCTGCAGGACATCGATGCCAATTACAAATCGTTTCAGATCTCTGTCGAAAAGCGTTCAACGAATGGCTTGACCATCCTCGCCAACTACACTTGGTCAAGAAGCACGGACGATCTGCCACCGGGCGCGGGGGTCCTCGGGTTTGATACTTCGTCGGCCAGACCCTGGGATGATCCTCTAAGGCATCAGCTTGACTGGGGACCATCGGAATTCGATCACACGCATCGCTTCGTGGCTTCCTACGTCTGGCAACTGCCGGGTTTAAAGGGCCGGAATTCCCTGGTGCGAGCTGTCCTGGGCGATTGGCAACTTAGCGGACTTGTTCAAGCGCAACGCGGCCGGCCGCTGACGATCTTGTCGGGAGTCGACAGATCCGGCACGGCAATCGGCCTCGACAGAGCGAAAGTAGTCGGCCCCGCCTACGGCTCCGGCACCTGCGCCGGCGTCACCAAAGCGTGCAAGGATTGGCTCAGCTTGACCGGCTTCGCTACCAACGATCTGGGAACGTTCGGTGACGCCGGCAAAGGGGCCTTTCGTTTTCCAGGCCTTTACCTCTGGGACATGGGACTTGGCAAAACTTTCTCAATTACGGAAAGAATTAAATTCCAGTTGCGTGGCGAGTTTTTCAATGTCTTCAACCATGTAAACTTCGACGAGAGCACTGCCGCCGGTAACTTTGCCAAACTCAGCACCGGCAAGGGAACCTTTGGCGCTCTCACGACAGCTCTTGACCCACGTATTGGGCAAATTGGCCTGAAGGTAATGTTCTAGCAGCGTGGCCAGCAACGCATACGATTCTCGCGTAGTGTCCTAATTTGAAGAATTTCTTTGCGCACCTTTGCGGTTCTTTGCGTACTTAGCGGTAAAAAGCCTTTAAAAACAATTAACCGCAAAGAGCGCCAAGAACACAAAGATCACGCAAAGAGTTGAACTTAGGACACAAGCGATTCTCGGGGCGCCCTCCGCAAGGGGGCGCCCCGATTAATAACTACGAAACTCTTGAACCAACCCGGCAAGTAGGTTAGAAAGAACGCATGAAGCAGCCGAAGAACCTTAAGGCCGAGGATGTGGACCAACCAACTACGCTTGGCCGCCGCACCTTTATTGCCGCCACTGTGGCCGGAACCGTGGCCACGACCACGCTGGGCCAGTCTCGTGACTATCAACAAAACGCTTCACCCACGCGCTATCCAGACAAAGACATCCTGGTACTCGACCAACGATTTGCTAAATACAAGCTTGGTAACACCTCAATTCAACGATTGCACACCGGCATGCTCTGGGCGGAAGGACCCGCCTGGAATGGAGTCGGTCGCTACCTGGTCTGGAGCGACATTCCCAACGATGTTCAGAATCGATGGCTTGCCGACGATGGCCACGTAAGCACGTTTCGCAGCCCCAGCAACAACTCCAATGGCAATACATTTGACTGGGAGGGCCGGCAGCTTTCGTGCGAGCATGGCGCACGGCGGGTGGTGCGCTATGAACATAATGGAACCGTCACCGTACTCGCGGACAAGTGGCAGGGAAAACCCTTTAACGCGCCAAACGATATCGTGGTCCATCCCGACGGTGGCATCTGGTTTACCGATCCAGGCTACGGCAGCATGATGAACTATGAAGGACACAAGGGTGAGCTTTTCTTGAAAGAAGCCGTGTATCGCATCGACGCCGCCACCGCCAGGATCGAAATCGTCACAACTGAAGCAGTCAAGCCAAACGGATTGTGCTTCTCTCACGATTACAAGAAGCTCTACCTTTGCGACACCGGAGCGCCCAAGAACATTACCGTGTGGGATGTGATTGATGGAAAGAAGATCAGCAATAGCCGAGAGTTTGTGGTGATGAAACAAAAGATGAAGAATGGGAGTTTTGCCGGTGGCGCCGATGGCATCCGTGCCGATGTGGATGGAAACATCTGGGCGGGTGCTGGTTGGGTTGGCGAAGGCTATGACGGGGTTCATGTCTTCGCGCCGGACGGGCAGCGCATCGGGCAGATACTTCTGCCGGAGATTTGCAGCAATGTTTGCTTTGGTGGTCCGAAGCGGAACCGGCTGTTCATGACGGCGAGCCAGTCGTTGTATGCCGTCTACGTGGAAACCCAGGGCGCGCACATCTGTTGAATCTGAAAAACTCTTAATGGACGTCTTCGGGAAAATCGATGAAGATCTCTGCGCGATCTATGTCGACATGGGAACCACCAACACACGCATTTGGCTGATGCGTGGCAACACGATTCTGAACCGAGTCAGCAAACCGGTTGGAATAAGCGACACATCGCGCGACGGTTCGAACCTGCGACTTCGGACCACGCTGAAAGATTCAATCGCCGAAGTGCTGAATCAAACTAACGGCACATCTTGTCGACCTTTTTGCGTAGCAGCCGCCGGAATGATTAGCTCTCCCGAGGGCATTGTAGAACTGCTACACGTATCAGCGCCGGCCGGCACTCGCGAACTGGCGGCCGGGGCGCGATGGTTTGAGTTTTCGGAAATCACAGATCTTCCTATTTTGCTGGTGCCGGGGGTTCGCAGCGGCACGGTTGCAGTGACTCCTAGCACGGTGGCTGACAGCGATGTCATGCGCGGCGAGGAGACATTGTGTCTCGGGCTCAAACTTCTGGGGCTCATTTCACCTGGGAGCCTGGTTCTAAGTCTGGGCTCGCATTGGAAGGCGATCCGGTTGAATGCTGAAGGACAGATTCAGTCAAGTATCACTTCCCTCTCGGGCGAGTTGATTAGCGCGGCCCAAACGAAAACGGTCCTGGCAGGCTCGGTCACGAGCGATTGGCCTGAGGAGTTTGATCATGAGTGGCTGGCTGCAGGCATGATGGAACAGCGCCGAGCGGGCCTGTCCCGTGCTTTGTTCTCTGTGCGCCTGATGGGACTTGCAAACGAGGGTACAGCTGCAGACCGATTTTCATTTCTCGTCGGCGCTTTCGTCGCTGACTATCTGGATGCGCTCATGGCTCAGGGAATCATTACTACCGATACGAAGGTCGCGATCAGCGGCAACCAGGCAACGGCGAGCGCATTCCAGGCGATGCTGTCACGGTTATCTGTTCAGGCAGTCGTGCTGACTGCCGCAGAAATTGAAAATGGTTTTCTTGCGGGACTTGGAACCGTTTTGAGCCAGGCTATCTCAATGCGGTCCAGTGAAGCTCGTGCAATCTGAGATTAGTTCGGAGCGTGGAGCGATCGAAAACTCGAACCCAGTTGAAAGCATCGTTGCTGCCAGGGCGCGGCGGCGGATCATGCGGCGTCTAATGCCCTATCTGTTCGTGCTCTTTGTCATCGCCTATCTCGACCGGGTGAACGTTGGCTATGCCGCACTGCAAATGAAAGGTGACTTGTCTTTTACGGACGAGGTGCTTGGCTTTGGAGCCGGGGTCTTTTTCTGGGGATATTTTTTGTTGGAGATACCCGGAACCATCCTGGTTGAAAAATGGAGCGCTCGGCGCTGGATCGCTCGGATAATGATCTCATGGGGCATCGTCGCGATGCTGATGGGTTTTGTCCAGACCCGGAACCAATTCTATTTGCTTCGTTTCCTTCTCGGGGTTGCCGAAGCTGGTTTTTTCCCTGGCATCATCGTGTATCTCAGCCACTGGTTCCGCTATGAAGACCGGGCCAAGACTGTCGCGCTGTTCATGGCGGCGCAGCCAATCTCCAACATGATTGGTTCGCCGGTGTCGGGTCTCTTACTTGGTGTCAACTGGTTTGGGCTGGCCGGTTGGAGATGGTTATTCATCATCGAGGGAATGCCTGCGGTAATTTTCGGTGTTATCACAATCTTCTATCTCACGGACTGGCCACATCAGGCGCGATGGCTGCCCGAAGATGAACGCGAATGGCTGACTTCGCAACTGGAACACGAGAAGGAAGCGAAGCACTCGGTCCGTTCGTACCGCATATTGGAAGCGTTCCGCCATCGAGAAGTGATCCTCTTGACGCTTACTTACTTCTTCATTGTCAGCACGGTGTATGGCTTTACATTCTGGTTGCCCACGATCATCAAGAAACAATCCGGCTCCTCCAACCTGCGCGTGAGTCTGATTACCGCCATACCCTATTGCGTCGGGCTGGTTGCGATACTTGTAGTGGGATGGTCCTCCGACAAGACGAAGGAACGCCGGTGGCATACTGCCTTGTGTATGATGGCGGCCAGCGTAGGGTTATTGATGGCGGTTGTGCTGCAGGACCACCTGGTATTGACGGTGGCTATGTTCTGCGTCGTCGCCGTGGGAATTTACGGCTATCTTCCAGGCTTCTGGGCTTTGCCGGGCAGTTTTCTCACCGGCACTGCGGCAGCGGCGTCGATTGGATTAATCAACTCGCTCGGAAACCTGGGAGGCTGGGCCGGGCCGTATGTGGTTGGTTTTTTGAGCAAAGCAACGGGTTCCTATTTCGGTGGAGTGCTCTATCTGTCCGGCTCTGCGTTGGTAGCGGCAATGTTTGTGCTGTCGATTCGTGTAACTAAGCGGACGCCAGTACTAATGCCGGAGCCTGCAAACCTCGCCGCCGGCGATGAGTAATTTTAAGAGACACCTTATGAAGTTTCGCAGCGCATCATGGTTTGGTCGCAAAGACCGCGACGGTTTTATTCATCGCAGTTGGATGAAGAACCAGGGGCTGCCCGATGATTCATTTGACGGGCGGCCGGTAATTGGTATCTGCAATACCTGGTCGGAGTTGACGCCTTGCAACGCCCACTTTCGCAGCCTGGCGGAGCACGTCAAGCGCGGCATATATGAAGCCGGCGGGCTTCCCCTGGAGTTCCCGGTCATGTCTCTGGGCGAAACGCTGATGCGCCCAACCGCGATGCTCTTTCGCAATCTCGTCAGTATGGACGTGGAAGAGTCGATTCGCGCGAACCCGGTCGACGGTGTCGTGCTGTTGGCAGGCTGCGACAAGACGACGCCGGCGTTGTTAATGGGCGCGGCCAGTTGTGACCTGCCCTCGCTCATGGTTTCAGGCGGACCTATGCTTAACGGCAAGTTTCGCGGGCAGGACATCGGTTCGGGTACGGATGTTTGGAAGCTAAGCGAGGACGTTCGCCGCGGGGTCATAGATCAATGTGATTTTCTCGAGGCAGAAGGCTGCATGAATCGCTCAGCCGGTCACTGCATGACCATGGGCACCGCCTCGACGATGGCCTGCGTCGTGGAAGCACTAGGGATTGGTTTGCCAACGAACGCCGCCATTCCCGCGGTAGATTCGCGCCGTTACACCCTGGCCCACATGGCCGGACGGCGCATTGTCGAGATGGTCAGAGAAGATCTGCGAATGTCGAAAATCCTAACTTGCGAGGCTTTCCAGAACGCCATACGAGTGGTAGCCGCAATTGGAGGTTCGACTAACGCGGTGATTCATCTCTTGGCGATTGCGGGCCGCATCGGAGTCTGTTTGAACCTTGACGACTGGGATCGTCTTGGTCGCGATGTACCCTGTCTCGTCAACCTGATGCCGGCGGGCAAGTATTTGATGGAGGATTTCTATTACGCTGGAGGACTGCCGCCGGTAATTCGCGAGTTGGGAAGCCTGATTCATACCGGGGCCATGACCGTAAATGGCAAGACGGTCGGCGAGAACTCCAGCCAAGCCGCGTGTTACAACCGCAACGTGATCCGCCCGCTGAATGATCCGGTGTACGCGAGTGGCGGCCTGGCCGTTTTGCGCGGCAACCTGTGTCCAGACGGAGCGGTCATCAAACCCTCAGCGGCCACGCCGGCCTTAATGAAACATCGCGGGCGCGCAGTGGTGTTTGAGACGATTGAAGACTTCCATTCGCGCGTTGATGATCCGAACCTCGATGTCGATGAGTCGTGCGTGCTGGTGTTGAAGAATTGCGGACCTCGCGGCTATCCGGGCATGCCGGAAGTGGGCAACATGCCTCTGCCAACTAAGCTCTTGAGAAAAGGAATAACCGACATGGTCCGCATCTCAGACGCGCGGATGAGCGGCACGGCTTACGGCACCGTAGTGTTGCACATTGCTCCGGAAGCTGCGGTGGGCGGTACGCTTGCTTTGGTAAAAGAGGGCGACCTGATTGAACTCGACGTCGAAGCCAGACGGCTGCACCTTGATGTCGCTGAATCTGAAATCGAACGACGGCGCAACGCCTGGAGACCACCCGAGCCAACATCAGACCGAGGTTATTACAAACTGCACCACGATCACGTGATGCAAGCAGATCGCGGCGCGGATTTGGATTTCCTGGTAGGCCGGAGCGGCACGGATGTGATGCGGGAAAGCCACTGACCGGTCTCTGCTGAATTATTCAGGTCCTTGATTTCCACTCCGAAAATCCTTATCGCACTTGCAGTTTCGATCTGAATATGAGCAGCAAAACAATATAGATCGCTGAGAACAATGTGCCGATCGGTAGAAACCAGAGAGTTGCAATCGCTACGAATAGGGCCCCATACCACGCCCAAGACAACTGATATTGCATGGCCACGACAAACAGAAGCCAAAGGATACCGAGCAAGAGGAACGGGACGCCAAACCGAAGGGGATTTAGGCCTATCGAGGAGACAACCGCGCTCCACGGGCCGGGTTTTTCTGGTCCGAAAAATCTTCCGTAAATGAGAACATGAATTCCGTCAAACACCATCCAACCGCCAACGAACAACGCGATGAGAATGAGTGTGGCTCTAACTAGCATGGCTCACAGACTCACACCATTTTTGCCGATGCCGAACCGGCGCCGTACATTCGCAAAGCGAATTTCAAAAGTCATTGATTTTCACGCCTTATTCTTTTCGTCCATAATCATCGGTTCCCAAAGCTCGACCTTGTTCTTGTCCGGGTCCATGATCCACGCAAATTTTCCGTTTTCGGCCGATTCCGGCCCCGATACGATCTCGACGCCGTTCTGCTTTAGCTGATCGAGCAATTCGTCCAAATTATCAACCCGGTAGTTGATCATAAAGGAAGACTCGCTCGGGCTGAACCATTTGGTGTCGTTGTCCGCGGCGTTCCATACCGTGAGGCCGCCGTCCTCGGCCTTATCGTCAGGCCATCTCAATATCGCGCCGCCCCAACTTTCAAGATCGAGGCCGAGATTCTTCTGATACCACGACGCCAGTTCGGTGCCCTTGGTCCGGCTCTTAAAAAATACCCCGCCAATTCCCGTAATTTTCGCCATACACTTTCCTCCTGTCGTTTGTACTTCTTTGTTTCTAATTGTTGGTTATCAGTTTACCGCCCATAATCACCATTGGAAGTAGAATCGCCGTAAAGATAATGTGATACCAAATGGGAACGTACGGCCAGGACATAACCACCTTCAGTAAACCAACGGCCAATAGCAGAAAGCCGAGGACTAGCGGCGCGCGTGTGTTTTCACGAGCGATAAGCGCGGCCACAGATCCGGACATCACCGAGACTATTGAACCGACGACAATATGCGTGAGAAGCATCGTCGTGTCCGCGGTGAACTGACCGCCATTCTTAACGACCTCTTCGAACGCGCGTTGATGAACGCCGAACGCCGGCCAAATGGCGGAAAGAATCTTCTCGGTTCCGACCCACGCTATCATCCAGGCAAAAAATCCGGCAATAACGCCCAAAACGATTCGCAGCATAGTTTTCTCCTAGTTGTTTCTTTGAAATATCTTCACCTGAACTCCATCCTGCTCTGAGTCGCCTGCCCGCATTTCTGTTATAGAGGTACTACCACCATATCGTTGACAGTTTCTTCTGTAATCGATTTGAAGACTCGGTGAAAATGAAATTTCGAAAAGCACCCCACCCGGGAGAGCGTATCTAACGATAAATCACCATCCAGGTTTTGACGAACGTGGCTTATAACGGTATTGATACGCCGGGTATATATATCATTTTGCGCAGTATTTGATGTCACGTTGCAATTTATTCCTCCCTTAACCAAATCGACTCTCATACTCTAAACTAGATTGGTCAAGGATAGGCTCGCCGTTCTCTTCTATAGCAACTTGAAATGGTTCTTGTTCGTCCATCGAAAGAATTCTCCCGAGGGTTTGAAAGTTCAGCAGCACGAGTTGTCGAGCCCTGGGAGTATGAGACGCTGGTTAAGATACTTCTTGATCCGCCGTTGGCGCCATCACGTAAAGAACGAAGAGCCCGAAGATTTGCCTCATCTTCGGCGATTAGGATTCGAGCTCGTCATGGCGGGACGCGGGCGAGGTGGTTCAGTTACTGTGGATGACTGGGGGAGGGCCGAACGAAATCGTTGTATGACCGGGGACAAGAGGGACAAGAAGGACATCAGGCGCAGGACGCAGAGCCTCGTAAACCGTTGCAGAATCAGGAAATCGCAGTGTAGACTGCATTACCAAAAACATATGCCCGCTTGGCTCAGCAATTGTACACTCTTGTCCAAACTCTTGAGTCCATTAAACTTACAGACGCGACGAAAATGCGGTGGGCTAATATTGGCCGCCCTCTTTTGCCATTCAAGAAAACCCACCGATAAGTAATCAACGCGTTGATGGCGCGACTGGTTAGCGATTCGTCATCGATTGTGGGCGAAGCTGGAACCGCGCAGCTTGGTTGGCAATCCGATCCAAGCGAAGTTCACACGAGCATTTTGCCTCGTAGCACCAACATTAATCGCGCGACCGCGCCGACAAAAGTACTGACCATGCCACTTACTCATCGCGCAATACTCTTAGCGTGTTTAGCTGTAATCGCCACACCGGTATTCACGCCTCTTGTGCTTCATGCCCGTTCTCTCTCCCTTCGGTCCGCAAGCGCTCAGGCTGACACGCGCCTCAGTGGCGATTACGACCTTTACGTCATGCTCGGCGCGGCGCCGAACGGAGGCTTTGAAGCACGCCGGCGCATGGGCTTCGCCCACTTTGACGGGCCGTCTGCAAATGGCGCGTGGTTCAAGCGTCGCAGCGGCGCTCCTCTTTTCACGATCACGAAGGTGACGGTCACGGACGACAACATCACCGTGTCACTCGATAACGGCGCCGAAATCCGAGGCACCCTAAAAGAGGACAACTTCGAAGGTCGAACCTATCGCGACGGCAAGCCCATCGATCGTATCTGGCTCGTGAGACGAACAGAGCCAATTGCCTGGGAGTCGACCTACGTGCTCTGGAGTGGCGACTCCTCGCGGCCTTCCTTTCAAATTAGTGTCGACCCAGCAATGCCGATGACCGCACGCGACGGCACCGTGCTGATGAACTATGTGGCGCGGCCGGTCGGCGCCGGGCCGTTCGGCGTCGTGCTCGAACGCACACCGTACCTGCGCATCGACAAAGCGAATGGTGAATTCTGGGCATCACGCGGTTTCATCTATGTGAAGCAGGACCAGCGTGGCCGCGGAGGTTCCGGCGGTGTCCTCGACATAAACGCAATGCAGGAACAGGACGGGTACGACGCCGTCGAATGGGCCGCGAAGCTACCGGCCAGCAACGGAAAGGTTGGAGTGATTGGCGGATCGAATCCCGGACTCAACGCCTGGTACGCGGCAATCGCGGCGTCGCCTCATCTGGCTACGATCGCCCCGACGGTCGCGACCGCAGATCCTTTGCGCATCATGCCGTACATCGATATGGTCTTCTCGCCGACCGTCGTGCCGTGGCTTTGCCTGACGCAGGTAAAGGACAAGATGTCGGACATCAGCAATGTGAAAGACTCCGAGGCGTTTGCACACCTCCCTGTCATCGCTGCGGCAGAATCGGCTGGCTGCGGGCGCCCCCAGTATTGGAACGATTGGTTCGATCACCAGAAAGACGACGCTTACTGGCGCGCGCTCAGCATCGAGCGGCGGCTCGACCGCGTGAAGGTGCCGGTGCTCGGCATCGCCGGCTGGCACGATGATGCGCGAGGAACGATCAGGAACTACGAGATCATGAGCCGCTTACCGGGCGCGCCGCCGTACCACGTGGTGATGGACGCCAGCGCGCACAAGGGCATCGACTATGTGAACGGCTACTTTGGGCCGCAGGCACGAATCGATCGCCGCGAGCTGCAACTCCGTTGGATGGACCACTACTTGAAGGGCGTCGACAACGGCGTCGATAAGGAACCCGCGCTCGACATCTTCGTTATCGGCGACAACACGTGGCGGAAAGAACGTGAGTGGCCGCTGGCGCGAACGGTCTGGACGCGCCTTTACCTGCGCCAGAATGGCAAACTCGAGACGACAGCTCCGGGTAATGAACCGGCGGACCAGTACACATACGATCCCGGCAATCCCACACCGTTCCTCGTGAACTCGCGCGAACTCGAGTTGAGCCTCAACGAAGACTATCGCACGGTTGACGCTGAGCGGAAGGATCTCGTGATCTACACGACAGCGCCACTCGACAAGGACACTGAGATCACTGGACCAATGACGGCAACCCTCTGGGCGGCAACTGAGGGTAAGGACACGGACTGGAACGTCATGGTACAGCACGTCTATCCGGACGGGCGGGCAGAGCGCATTCAGGACGGCGTCATGAGGGCGCGTTTCCGCGACGGCTTCGACCGGCCGTCCCTCCTCAAGCCGAGGCAGATCTACAAGTACGACATCGATCTGTGGTTCACCTCGCGGGTGATTCCCGCCGGACATCGTCTGCGCGTCGTCGTCGCCTCCGCGGCGTTCCCGAAATACGACCGCAATCTGAACACCGGCGGTGATAACGAACGGGACACACGCTACGTCGTGGTCAGGCAGCGGATTCTGCATGACCGAGCACATCCGTCCTTCGTGCGGCTGCCGATTATTCCGCGGTGAGCGTTTTTATATTTACGATTTACGATTCACTAGTTATCTATTCACGATTTGCTGAACAGAAATTGGAGTCAGGTTTGCGCACGTCTGCTTTCTGGGGAGAGGTTGGGTGAGGGTGCAAAAGCTTGAGGCCTGACCCCGATCGACCGATTCTTGGAGACCGATTCGATTTATCGGGATTGAGTTTTCAGGAACACTTTGCGATTCGAACTTAGTCCACTTGCTACGGCAGACTCCCCTCGATGACATAGAATCATCTCACGTCGACGGAAAGGAGACCAAAGTAATGAGTGAAGCGGCAACAAAGAGAAAAAGTTACGATTTTGCGGAAGATCCAATTAGCGTAAACCTCCATCGCCCTAATTTCCCTAAAGAAAACAAAGAAACGCATCGCATACGAAAACCAACTCAAAAACAGTGGTATAGATGGGGTTTCGATATTTACGAACAGCGACGTAGTTTGTCACAAAAGGAGTTGGATGAGGATAACAGGCTCATGGATCGCGACGATCAAGTTGAATCGGCATATGAAAGACAATACAACGAATATGATGCAAGTCGAGAGATTTATTTAACAAACGCTGTTGACGTGACGACGTACAAGGCAGATGAAAACGGAGTACTTCGACCTTATGAGACATACGAGCTAACGCCCGATCTTATTGATAGGGTAATCGGGAAGGACGTAGTAATCAGTGGTTTGTATAGCTGTTATTGCGAATTAGCCGAGCGATCTCCAGCGGACTTAGGCTATGAGAGTCGGGTCAATCAAACATTTGGACGTGCAGGGGATTCACCTGTTGTGGTTCATGTTCTGAGCAAGCCAACCGAGGACTTAACCCGCCGATTTCAAACCGAAGTCACCCGAACGTACGTCGTTACAAACAGGCGCGACACTGTCCGGATTTGTCTAAACCTGCCTGCTGTCAAACAGATTTATAACGCGATGATCGTGCGTATTGAGAATGGTAACCTAGGTGACTCGCCATTCTCGGACGACATAAAGCAGCATTTCCTAGAAGCAATCAATCCCGTGTTCAAATTGAAGGTGCTTGAGGCAGCATTTGAACAGAGTGTTTGGCATTTTCAATATGCCTAGCTTGGCTTTGAACTTCCGGCGCGAATTGCCAACGACAGTTTCCGGCTGGCCCGACGTCACCAGTAAATAGCAACGAACTCACAATCGAGAAACTTCTTTTCAGCACTGGTGGGCGGAATAGCGACAGAGGTGGTAGCTGGTAACGGTTTGCCCATCGGATCAAGGCCAGCCTCTAGTAATGCAATCATTCGGTACTGGGCTACGATCAGCGGCTCAAAGTTGACATTGATTCGTTGCTTCATAAAAGTGAAGATGTCGTTAAAAGCATTGCGTCTTGCTTCGAATGTGTCAAAATCATCGCACCTCTCATCCGACAGAAGCCCTGCTGCAGTTAAATCGTTGACGGTCACTTGTTCCTTGTAGTGCTCCCCGAGCAATACTGCATATCTGATCAATGCCTTCCGAACGAGTTCCCTTCGATCTGCAGTTTGATCGGTTGAACTGGCGTTGACCATAGAAGCCAGCACAACCGAACCCAAAGTGTCGATTTGATCTCCAAGCCCCGGCTTTACCAAGTCCAAAATGTTCGCAAGTTTGACCGGAGTCCAGGAATGCGTTAGAGCGTCTTGCGCCAATCTGCAGAGAACACGAAACCGCGCGTTTGAGAACAATACTCTGCGAACATCTTTCCAGAATAGCGATTGCTCGGCTACACCGACGACGTGTAAAGGATAAGTTGAAAGAGACTCCGCGTCTGCTAAGCTAGCGAGCAGCTTACGGTGAACAATCCATTCTTTGTCGTCAACAGCAACGGTCTGATAATCGATCGCCACTCCACTGATGGGGACCAGCCCTACCAACAACTTGTCGAGTACGCGTCCGGCGGCTTTGCCTTGAGTGAGATTCGGACCTTCGACGCCGAACATTTCAGGATTCTCGTCGATGATTTCTAGGATCGTAGAAAGCACTGAACTCACGCGAAAAATGTCGGATGCTTCGAGTTGTACCTCCGCTTCTATTAAATTTCCCCTGGTGAGATTCTCGGGGTCAATGATCCATCCATCGGCGATGAGAACTTCTTTGCTCGAAATCGCATGACGAATATTATCGATCTTAGGTAATTTGGTTTTGTGATCTAACGGTCGCAATACTAATGACTTGCTCTCTAGCTCGTACAGATCTTTGAAGCTTGTCTGTACGATTGATTTTCTGAGCACTTGGGAGCCAGCTTCAACTGAACTTCCAATTCCGGCCACCTCAGCTTTGAGTGATGCTCTCTGATTCTCAGTAAATTCAGTGGCGATTGGGCCAAGCCTGGAGGCTAGCAAACTAAAAACACTGACCTCATCGAGATAGACAAACTCGCGCAAGGCGGCCGTTCGTCGTCTTGCTGCTCTGTCTCTTCGCTTGCGTCGGAGCCATACCTTGAAGCGAGTTATGAATTTCAAATAACACCTCCGACAAGAGCGAGTCCGACGCGCTGTCTTTGCGCGAGCACACGTTCAAAACCGCCGACAAGGTCCTCACCTATGACCAATGCTCGTGCGTCTTTGACGGCAAGCAATGCGGCCTCGCTCCAAATCGCCGCAAGCTCCGCAGCCGACCAACCATCGGTTTTGTGTGCAATAAAAGCATAGGGTAGCGGCTCGCTGACTTTTTTGTTTCGACCCGTTTTTCGTAAAATGTCTTCACGATCGAACCTGTCCGGGGACGGAAAGTTCACCTCCCAATCGAATCGTCCCGGACGGCGCAGCGCCACGTCGATGTCCTGTGGCCGGTTTGTGGCAGCAATGACAATGACATTATCGTTGGGCGTGAATCCATCCATAAGTGTCAGTAGCTGCGCAACGACTCTACGAGATGCCTCATGAGACTCATCGTCTCTTTGCCCCGCGACGCTGTCGATTTCATCGAAGAAAATGATTGCCTTGTCTTGCTTCGCCGCATCCTCAAACAGCTTGCGTAAAATCTCTTCGCTTTGTCCGTACCATTTGCTGAAGATCTCCGGACCGCTGATTTCATAAAACTTTGCGTCGGTGCTGTTCGCAATAATTCTCGCCAGCATCGTTTTCCCGGTCCCGGGAGGTCCGGTGAACAGAACGCCCTTTATCGCGCGAGCGCCGATAGTTGTCAGTTCCTGCTTATGCGTCAACGGCACCTCGATTAACTCCCTCGCTCGTTCCACAACCCCACGTAATCCTCCAAAATCATCAAATGAAAGCCCTGTTGTCCCTGTTTCTGATCGGAACTTTGCGATGGTCGCATCATCAACTGCCGGTAAGTCGATATACTTGATTGGATCTTCGGAAATAACACGTACTATCCCGGAATCCGTTGCTTCAACTGTATTGCCCTCCCGATACTCTAAGTGGGTCTGCGTTTGAAACTGTTTTAGACGGCCGTTTGAGTCGGTTACGACAGTGGCTTCTTGAGTTTTGAGCCTAACGATCCCGACCCAAGACTCCTCGGGCCAGAGTTCATCTGGAGCCAATTCAATGTAGTTCCTTTCCGCGTGAACCAGAACTACTGCGCCAGCTGAATACAGTGACAGGTCGGCGCCACCTACCCAGCCCGTGGTACCATTTCGAAATTCGAGATAAACCCGATTCCCGTCGGAATCTATCGATCGGACTTTAGCTAACGTCATCGGGTAGCTTTGCTCTTCGTATGTGTCAGTCATTGGATGGACGAATCTAGTTTAGGGCCGTACAAGATCGGCCGAGTGCTCATTTAGGAGACCGATCTTAATTTGCCCGACTTTAATTCTCACATTCATGATCCTCCCGCTTCGCGGTATCATCCCTGCTTCCGAGGTGTAAATCAATCATGATCAAACCAACTGGTAAATCGTAAACGGTAAATCGTGAATAGAAGAACGTCCCCGATACCATGAGAAAACAACCGGTCACACGAAGACATTTTTTGGGAAGCGGTATTGCGGCGGCGGGAGCGATATCGATTGGCAGCGCGTTACCCGCAAGCGCACGAGATTGGGAAGAGTATTCGGCGCGCTTTGACCGATCGATTGGCGATGGGTTGCCGGCGGGTCCACTGCGACCGGACGACGAGGCTGCCTGGAAGGTGGTCGCGAAGAATTATGACGTCACAAATAAAATAACCAATCTTGAAAACGGCTATTGGGGAATCATGGCTAATCCGGTGCTCGCTGAATACAAGCGGCTCACGGAATTCATAAATAAGGAGAATACGACTTTTGCCCGCCCCCGGTGGTCCGAAACGTACCGCGGTGTGAGAGACACGGTGGCGGGCTTTCTGAGTGTTAGCCCGGACGAAATTGCGTTAACCCGCGGTGCCACCGAAGCGCTGCAGGCACTGATTGGCGGGTATAACAAACTGAGGGCCGGCGACACAGTTCTTTACGCGGACCTGGATTACTCGGAGATGAAGAACGCGATGCGTTGGCTGGAAGTTCGCCGCGGCGTCAAGGCGGTGAAGCTGACATTTCCTGAACCAACGATTGATCGGCCGCTTCAGGAAGCAGACATCCTTGGTTTTTACGAAAAAGCTCTGTCAGCCAATCCGGGAACAAAGCTGCTGCTGTTGACGCACCTCAACAACTGGACTGGATTGATCATTCCGGTTGCCAGGATTGCGA
>Ga0070697_100000527_pt1 | contig 28763 bp, 25 predicted proteins | sample KBSK1501metaG_FD_65475 | JGI IMG/M metagenome (GOLD analysis project Ga0070697, IMG submission 65475) | Corn, switchgrass and miscanthus rhizosphere microbial communities from Kellogg Biological Station, Michigan, USA - KBS K1-50-1 metaG | ecosystem: Host-associated > Plants > Roots >...
TGATGTCTTAGGACTCTCACTGAGCTTTACACCGCGCGATCACCAGCGTGATGTCATCCTGCTGTTCGCCGCTGGTGAATTGCTGGACAGCCGCTACGATTACCTGCAGAAGAGATTGCACCGGCAGATGGTCATGGGCTCTCAGGGTTTCGAGCAGTCGGTACGCGCCAAACTCTTCACCGTCGGCGCGAGATGCTTCGGTCACGCCGTCGGTATACAGCACCAAAGTATCACCCGGAGAAAGCTGCACTTCCGCAACGTCGCAATGCCAGTCCTCGAACAGTCCCAGCACCGTGCACGTGGATTCCAGCCGTTCGACCGCGAAATCTCCAGAGTCCCGGCCTTGCGAACCCCTACTAGCGCGCAGGAGCAGGGGCGGAAGATGTCCGCAGTTCACATAACGCATCCGGCGGCTGGAGTCCTCGTAATCCGCCAAGAACAGTGTAGCGTAACTACTGTCCGCGCTGTTCTCGTAGAAGAGGTGATTCACAGAAGTGAGCAGCCCAGCTAGGTCTTCGAGTGCCATCGCATACTGACTCCGCAAGTTGGCTTGCAGATTGGCCATCATCAGCGCGCCCGAAATTCCCTTTCCGGCAATGTCGGCCAACACCAGGACCACGCGGCCGGGGTGTAACTCGAGGAAGTCGTAGTAGTCCCCGCCGACCTGCCGAGCCTGGATACACCCGCCCATGTACTCCAGGGTTTTCAGTGGAGGCAGTTTCTGCGGCAGCAGCCTCGTCTGTACTTGCCTGGCAAACTCCATTTCCTGGGTGACCCGTCGCTCAGCCTCGATGCGCCCCGCCATTTCCTCGGCTAGACGGATATTCTCGAGGGCGACTGCTGCCTGACTCGCAACCGAGGCGAGAAGTCGGTGGTCTTCGTGCGAGTACGGCTCTTCGGAAAGCCGTGTACCCAGCACAATTACGCCCGTCAGGCGGCTGTCGCTGCTTAGGATCGGCACCAGGCACTCCGGTTGACTGGATCCAAACAGTCCCGGGCCATCTCCATTGGCCATCAGGTCAACGTCCCAAGGTACGCCTCGGCGCGCCAATGCTTGTAGCACAGGCGTATCCGGCGAGAGCAATGGTTCGAAATGCGACCTCGGATTATCATGCTGCAAATTGAGCCGCCCGTCGTTGCCTTCCAAATAGACGGCAATGGATGTCGGGTGAAGAGCTTGATTGATTTCGCCCTCCAGGAGATCGGCCAACTTGTCGCGCCCACGAGCTCTTCGGGTCTTCTGTACAAGGTTCTCGAGGACTTGTCGTGCGTCATACGCAGTGCGAAAGAAGGCCCGGTCAATGCGCTCGGTTCCGCGCTTCACCACCGGCGACGAGGCCCACACCAACACAATCCCGAAAATCGCGCTCAGAGCCATGCCAATGTTTGAGTCTGCCTGGAAGAATCGCGAGAAAATGTGCGTGAACAGCGCGATGGCCACGGCCGCAGCGATAAAGAGCAGGACGATGAACCCGCGCTGCACGAGCACGTAGCGGGCGCTCCTCTTCAGAAGAACGGGAATCTCAAGGACCCGGTGCTTGAGGACCGCATACCCAAACGAAAGTGGCATGAGGAATTGCGCGAGCACGGCGGGTGCCCAGATCCAGAAAGGAAACTCGAAGAAGTTTTCAATTCTCCAATAGAGTTGGAGCACGCTCAGCAGTAGTGCTGGGACCATTGCCGCTACTGTTCCCCACACCATTACCCGGGTCTTGCGGCGCGCCTCAACCGTCGGCGCGGATACGCTGTTCCAGACTAGCGAAACCAGTCCCATCCCAAAGCCGCCGAAGAGATAGGCGAGAAATGCGATGGTCGTCGGTCTTCTCGGCAATCTCTCCACCAGCAGAGCCACCGAATAAAGTGTCCGTGTCACCAGCACGAATCCCGCCAGCGGTACGGCTACAACAGCTCCGCATGCGAGCAGAACCCATTTCAACCAGGGGACCCGGCGGTCCAAGGGGGAGGAAACGGGAAACGTAGCGAAGAAAAAGTAGAAGAGCGCCGGCAGCATTCCATAGAGCGCGTACATATAGGCGAGCGCGAAGCCCCGAAAACTGGGATTCATCTCGCCTTCCATGAAGGCCAGGGGTGCCGCAGCGACAAAGCCACCAAAAATCAGCGCCAGCAGCCAGGCGTTGCGGTTGTCGAGCCGCAGAAACAGCACCGTCAGCCCCACGACGAGGAACAGCACCGGGTAGGAATTAAGCAGTTGGATCGCGACGAGCTGCGCCGATGTCCGCTGTGCGGGTGCTCCTTTTGTTCGAGCTCTCAATGTGACTTGCGTGCTTAGCGGAACGGCAACCCGCGGGCCTTTCACCAGCAGAGAAACGACCTCGCCGGGCCGGCCTCTGGCTATAGCTTGCGGCACGCTGAGATCGTGCACTGAACGGTTGTTGACCGCCAGAATGATGTCGCCGGGGCGCAGCCCTGCTACATCGGCGGCACTGTTTGGAGTCACTTGGCCAATCTCAATCTGGGTGCTCACCTTGCCCGGGTGGATCTGAAGCTCAGCTCCGAGTTCGGCAGCAGGTTGCCAGCGAATGTAGTACATCCATACAGCTGTGTAGAGGATCGTAGCCGCAGCAAATACCACTGCTGCAGCCATTGCCACCGGTCGTGGAATGGCGGAAACGCGCATGCTGTTCAGGTGAATGAGGCATTATAGCGAATGAGCAACTGACCCGACGTGGATCAACAAGGAACCAACAGGAGAATCAGTATTGGAGACGGGCTGCGCGGTCGGTGAATGCAATTCCCCATTGCTGCAAGCGCTGGACGAGTTCGGCCGGAACGCCGGCCTCACGGAACTGTTGTGCCGCTTCCCATACCTTCCCGCCACTGATATCTGTGCTCCGCAAAACCTCCATCCGAAACGTTTGTCGTCGACGTAACATTGTTACTTGCGCCGGGCGGAGTTTTTGCGGAGCCACGGGTTGAACAGCGCCTATGTGACACCGCCTTATCTCCCTTTTGATCCGCAACGGGGAGGAGCAAAGATGCGCTGCTCACTTTGGAGCCTCGAAGTGGTAACCGGCCCCACGCACGGTCTTGAGGTGGCGAGGACTTTGAGGGTCAGGCTCGATCTTTTCGCGAATGCGACGGGCGTAGACATCCACCGAACGCGGTGTCACGTAAGCGGTATCGCGCCAGACGGACTGGAGCAGTTGGTCGCGAGTAAAGACGCGGCCGATGTGGTGGGCGAAATAATCGAGCAGCCGGAACTCCGTGGCAGTGGTGGTCACGAGGGTGCCGCGCACGATGAGGGTCATGGTGCCGGGATCGATTTCGATGTCACCGATTTTGACGGGCGCTTGCGACAGGAGCGGCCGTTCGAAACGACGCAGTACGGCCTTAACCCGCGCCACCAGTTCCCGCGGGCTAAATGGTTTGGAGATGTAATCGTCCGCGCCCAGGTCCAGCCCAAGAATGCGGTCGGCTTCGCCCCTTTTCGCCGTCAAGAAAATGACCGGGGTGGCCGCGAGCGATGGGATCTGCCGAATCTGGCTGCAGAGTTCGAGGCCATCTTTACCCGGAACCCATGATATCGAGGATGAAGAGCGTGGGCCTTTGCCTTTCAGACTCGGCAATAACTGTGTTTCCGGTGGCGAATCATTTTGAACCTCGCTCAGATTATTCACCCCAAGGAAAAGCGTCTGCGTCATTGAGCCTCTTTGAGGTCGCTGAAGAGAAAAACGCTGATCTCGCTTCGCTTTAGAGGAAGGAGGGCGAGAGTGGCGACTGGCAGCCAACGACAAGCGCCTGCTACATATGTCTAAACCAAGGGATAGTTTATAAATTTCAACTTTTGTACATCCATGGTGTACTAAATAACATAAGCATAAACTCAATACTCACCGCGCCTTCGTAGCCCAGACACCTCCATTTCGGCCCTAAAGCCCATAACCGGCTAGTTCCAGCCGATGCCCTGCGTGCCCACTCAAGGTCCTCAACAGATGAAAGGGTACGGCTCATGCCGACCAGTTTTGTGATCTCGACCCTCTCACTGATACCAGTGATACCGTTTTACGCGGAAATCCAGGGAATGAGAGAGACCATAGAAACTGCAGCCAGAGATCGAATCTCCTTGTAACCCGCTAAAACGATATTATCGCAGAAGTGTAGGATTCACAGCGACTTGCAGGTAACGGCGGTAATAGAATCCCACTCTCTCCGCCAACTCCAATACAATCAATTAGTTAGAGTGATTTTACGGTGGGGTGCAACCCACTCTACTCGGCGACTTGTTTCTTTTAGAATCAGCGAGATCCAGGTTTTCGCTCGGTCGATCAACGTCCAATAAGGACAAATTGTTAGATTGGACGCGGTCCCGTTCCCCGATTGCTGTGCGTTGAGGGGACGTAGTTCAGTTGGTCAGAACGCTTGCCTGTCACGCAGGAGGTCGCAGGTTCGAGTCCCGTCGCTCCCGCCAATTTTTCCCATCAGAGGCGAAGCGTTCATCGGGGCTCAATGAAAGTGAGTTCGATTTTCGGAAATCAAGCTGCCACATCCTGCGACGCTGGACGAAGTTGCCCGCCGGGCGACGCGCAAACGCAAAAAAGCCCAGTGGTTGGTAGGTTCGGCTTGTTGCCTCCTCTTTTGCAGGGCTAAAACGTGACGGCGCGTCACCATCGCAGAAGTCGCGGCCCAAGCAGCGCGCCGATGAAAGCGCAGAGTGCGACCATGGCGCCGTACCATATTGCGATGAAGGGCATCGAATCGTCACCACAGTGAAACGCGTAAGCGGTTGCACCTAGTGCACCCGCAACAAGTCCCGCGATTGCTCCGGTGCGCTTCAAATCGGTGGGGGCTCCTTTACGCAGAACCCAGATCAAGGCCACGAACGGAATAACGGCAAAGAGAGGGATACAGAATAGGCAAGTCGCCCAGTTCATTCCAAGAACCATCCTGCCCCATTCCATCGGGCGTTCCAGAGCGAGCGCAGCGGCGCCCGCGAGCCCGATCACTACAAATGGAAGCAATGTCAGGTTGAACAATCGTCGTCCGTCTCGACCCGGCCGCACTAGTCGCAACAGTAAGGCTGTTCCCATGCCGATTAGGCTCAGCGTGAACAGAAGTTTGAGACCCAAGAAGCTCAGGTGAGATGTATCGCGCGGTTCGGTCCGTAAGCCGACCGTGGTCAGCATCACGCAAAACGCGGCTGCGCCGCCAACGACGAGTGCCCAAGCCAATGTTTTTCCGACCTGGCCGCGTTTGACGGGCTCAAGGTTCGTGCTCAGCATATCGATGAGTTGGTCTGTCTTCACGATCGCCTCTCCTTATTTACGAACGTTGCCAGTGCTTTTAGACCACGATGCACAGATACCTTCACTGCGGACTCCGACATCCCTGACTTTGCAGCTGCCTCCCTTACGCTCAACCCGTCCAACTTGACATACTGGATCGCCTGTCTCGCCTTGGGCGGTACTTCGGCCAGCAGCCTCTCCAAGTCGAGACTGCTTTCGACGTGTGCACTGTCGTCATGCACCGTTATCTCTTCAGCGAGGTCGAGCGGCACATCGCTGGTCGATGCCTTGGTTCGGCGCAGGTAATCGAGAAATTTGTAACGCGCAATGGCGTATACCCACGGGGTGAGCGGCTGGGACCGGTCATAGGTGTGCCGACGCGTGTGAATGGCGAGTAAAGCTTCCTGCACGAGATCCTCGGCCTCGACTGGACCACGGTTGATGCGGATTAAGTGTCCTTTGAAGTAAGCGCGCAACTGGCGGCTCAGCCTTTCCAGTAGTGATCGGTGCGAGGCGGCGTCGCCATCAAGCCCCGCGACCATGAGGCTACGGAGTTCGGGCTCAGTTGACCTCACATCCATTAGTTCGCAACCTTGGAGGATTTGGTTACACTCGCGGTGTGCACAGGTTTCCTACCCCGCCTGGGTCATCCTTAAACGCAGGCCATTCTAACCCGCCACAATATTGCCCCTTTTCCTGCCGGCGATGTAACCGAACAGGCTTCTGTTGCGAACTCATAGATAAGAGAGCGGCAATTGCTGAGAAGCAATCGCCAATCTCGCGACGTTCGAAGTAACCGAATCTAGAGGAGGACATATGCGTAACAATAGGATTGCAAGGTCATTAGCCACGCTTTTGGTTTCGCTCGCCGCAACCCTGGCGCCGGCGTGGGCTCAAATTCCAGCTAGCCCGGTCCCTGCCCAAAATCTTGGATCCGAAAGGACTTTGACTGGAATCGTCAGTGATTCGTATTGCAAGGGACAACAGTTGCAGAAGGGCCAGACACAGTTTTCATGCACGCTGAAATGTGTTCACGAAGAAGGCCGTGATTATGTACTCGTCGTGGGCAGTGAAATCTATGTCCTGGATGGTCCACGCGCTGAGATCGACAAGTTCGCCGGCGGGCGCGCCAGGATCACAGGACACCTGAATGGCAGCAAGCTGACAGTCGATTCGATGACAGCCACAAAGAAGGCGAAACCCGGTGAACATTCGGCGTCATGACCGGACTTGGAAGAGAAAGTGAACGCCCTCACTGCATCTCAGGCGCGGAGAAGGGCTCTTCAATGAAACTTTTGGAAAGTAACTTGCGCCTCATGGACGCAGGTGGGTACACTCAAGCTGGTTGAGGCAGATGAAGAGTATCGCCAAAATCGGGATTTTAGCTCTCATCGTTATGGTCGGGGGAGCACCTTTGATGGCATGCATGCTGCCATCAAACGTCATGACAGCGCAGGAGAAGGCTTGCTGCCGGCGCATGGCTCACCGATGCGGCGATCACAGCATGCCGTCTTCGCACTCCTGTTGCAAGACCGTCAGTTCGCCTGAGCAGGTTGCAGTCGCAAGATCGGCATTCAGCCAGACGCCTCAACTCGATTTTGTTTACTTGATGCAGCCCACAGTTGCTTTTGGGAACATGGTGCACCGCGCGGTTGTTCGCTCGTCTGTCCCTGGCCACTCCCCGCCTGAGAGTCCTCCCTCATCCTCTAACATTCTGAGAATCTAAACGAGCTTTCGTTTTCCGCGTAGCGCACTCGTACGTGTGCGCCGAAGTGTATTTCGCACGGAGGAAACATGAAAGCTCTACGCGCATTTGCGCGCATGCTCGAATCTTCATTTCGCTTGATCGGTGTCTTAACGCTCGCTGTTGGTGTTGCTGCGGGGCAGCAAACGACGCAGGAAGCAGCGCCGGAACAGAAATCGACCACTACTATGCAGCGCCCGGCGGGTTCGCCAGTGACCTTGGGGGAGTTGATTCGGGAAGTTGAACAGCGCAACCCGGACATTGCTGCCGCACAGCTGGGCTATCAGGCTGCGACACACGTTGCGGGACAGGTGTCTGCATTCCCGGACACTCAGGTCATGGTCCAGCATTTCGCTGTGGGCAGTCCGCGGCCATTCGCGGGCTACAGCAATAGCGAGTTCGCTTACATCGGGCTGGGTGCTTCACAGGAGATCCCTTATCCGGGCAAGCGAGGGCTGCGCGCCCAAGCCGCAAGCCAGGAAGCAGAAGCGCGGCGATTCCAGGCGGATTCATCACGTCGAAGTGTGGTTGACCAGCTAAAGGGGATTTATTTCCGACTGGCTTACTTGCAGGAAACGCTGGGAGTACTTGAGCGCAATGATGAAGTGCTCCGAGATGTCCAAAAAATCACGGAATCCCGATACAGCGTGGGTCAGGGCAATCAACAGGAAGTACTCAAGGCCCAACTACAGCACACGAAAATCCTGCAAGAGATCGCCATGCACCATCGCGAAGTCGGGCAAATGCAGGCGCAACTGAAACAGCTCCTGAACCGAGTTCAGGACAGCCCCAACATACAGACAGTGCCCCTGACACTGCGATCGATTCCATACACCGCTTCGCAATTGATGGAACTGGTCAAACAGCAGAACCCCGACATCAAGGCACAGCAGCAAATGGTGAAACAGAGTGAATCGCAGGTCGAGCTGTCGCGCAAGGAATTTCGCCCTGACTTCAATGTGCAGTACATGTGGCAGCACACCAATGGAGATACGCGCGACTACTACATGGCGACGTTCGGAATCAATCTTCCAAACCGTGGACGACGCAAGGCAGAGCTTGCGCAAGCTGAAGCCAACCGCGAGCAGGCCAAACGGATGCTCGAAGGCGAACAGCAGCGTCGGTTGGCCGAGGTACAAGACCAGTTTGTGGCGGCCGAGACCTCGGCTGAACAGCTCAAGATTTACAAAGAAGGGCTAATTCCACAATCCGAGGCAACGTTACGCTCCGCGCAAGCAGCGTATCAGTCTGGCAAGCAGGATTTCGAAACCCTCCTCAACTCCTTTCTCGATGTGCTCGGCCTGCAAATCGAATACCAGCGCGAACTCGCCGACCACGAAACGGCGTTGGCCCGCCTCGAAGCGCTTACGGGGGTGGATCTGCGATGAACGAACGCAACTTCAGAACCAACGTAAATGTGGGCTCAGACATGCTTCGTCCAGAAGATAACAGCTATCGCCGGGCGTTTTGGATCGCGGCGAGCGCAACTGTGGTTCTCGCGATTGTGGCGGCAGCCTTGTGGTGGCGGTTGAGCCATGCCGGAACTGTGTCGCAACGCGGCAGCAGTTCCACAAGCGAGTCCATGGTAGGGATGGCACAAAGCTCATCCGCCAATGCCTCAGATTCCGGGCCGGGCTCGGCGAGGGAGGAGCAGAGCGGCAACATGCGGGAGCCTCCGCTTGCGCCGATTCAACTCACGCCTCAGCGGATGCAGAGTATCGGCATTGTGCTGGGGAAGGTTGAATCCAAGTCGGTCAATGCAGAGCTGCGATTCTATGGCAATGTGCAAGTCAATGAGCGGCGGCAGGCCTACGTTCAGACTCGCTTTGCCGGATGGATTCGCAAAGTGTACGCGGACGCAACCGGCAGCTTCATCGGTAAAGGTCAGCCACTGTTCACGATTTACAGCCCTGACCTGGTGACGACCGAGCAGGAGTATTTGTTGGCGAAGAAGAACCAACAAACACTGCAAAGTAGTTCCGTTTCGGGGGTGTCCGGTGGCGCCGACTCGCTGTTTGCGGCGGCGCGTCAACGCCTGGATCAATGGGAAGTGCCGAAAAGCGAAATTGAGAAGCTCGATTCGACGGGTAAGGTGATCAACGAGCTTATGTTCAATTCTCCCGCCTCCGGTTACATCACGCAGAAAAATGTGCTGCCCAATATGTACGTCCAGCCCGAAACCATGCTGTACACAATAGCTGACCTTTCCGATGTTTGGGTACTCGCCCAGGTATTCCAAAGCGACGCGGGCAAGATCAAGCCGGGTGATCCGGCGGAGGTCACGGTCGATGCCTATCCCGGCCGAGTCTTCAGCGGGCGAGTGGATTACATCCTTCCCCAGTTGGACATGAACACGCGCACGCTTCCGGTGCGACTGCTGTTCCCGAATCCCGGTCTGAAGTTGCGGCCTGGCATGTACGTCAATGTTCGCGCGAAGCTCCCGATGGGGCGGCAGTTGGTCGTTCCGGCCAGTGCAGCCTTTCGTTCTGGAACAAAGAACTTGGTGTTCGTCCATAGCGGCGAAGGCAGCATTGAGCCGCGCACGGTCGAGCTCGGGCCGCAGGTGGGTGATGAGATCGTAGTCACCAAAGGCCTAAAGGCTGAGGAACAGATTGTTACCTCGGCAAACTTCCTGATCGATTCTGAGGCGCAATTGCAGGCTGCCGCCGGCGCGTTTGTGCCTCCACCTCCAGGCGCTGGTCAGGCGGCTTCCATGAATGCTCCGGCCCAAGCGCAAGCCAATGTGGAGCTCACAACCGATCCCAACCCTCCGCACAAGGGCAGCAACACCGTTCGCGTCAAGTTAACCGGACACGATGGGAAACCGATCACCGGAGCCAACCTGATCGTGACGTTCTACATGCCGGCGATGCCGGCAATGGGAATGGCGGCGATGAAAACCGTGGTCAATGCCGCGGATAAAGGCGGCGGGATGTATGAAGGCAAAGGCGATCTCGGATCCGGCGGCACCTGGCAGGTCACCATCCGGGCGCAACTAAACGGCCAGACCATTGCCAACAAGCAGCTCACGGTGAATGCCACGGGAGGTATGTAATCGTGATCTCGCGAATCATCGAGTGGTGCGCACACAATCGATTCCTGGTCTTTACCGGCGTGCTTCTGCTCACGCTGGCTGGAATCTGGTCCATGGGTCACATTCCGCTGGACGCCCTGCCGGACATTTCAGACGTGCAGGTCATCATTCATACCAACTGGGAGGGCGAGCCCCCCAACATTATTGAAGATCAGGTCACGTACCCGATCGTGACGGCCCTGCTGGCCGCACCGCGGGTGAAAGCGGTACGCGCGCAGACCATGTTCAATGACTCCTATGTCTTCGTTGTCTTCGAAGACGGGACCGATATCTATTGGGCCCGCTCTCGGGTTGTGGAGTATCTGCAAACCATCGCCGGACGGCTTCCGGCAAATGTACATCCTGCCATCGGTCCCGACGCTACGGGCGCCGGTTGGGTCTATGAGTATGTGCTGGTCGATCACAGTCACAAGCAGAGCCTGGCGGACCTGCGAAGCCTTCAGGATTGGCACCTACGCTATCAGCTAGCAACCGTTCCGGGTGTCGCAGAAGTCGCCAGCATCGGTGGGTTCGTGCGGCAGTACCAGGTCAACGTCGATCCCAACAAGTTGCTTGCATACGGCATTCCTCTGTCGACGGTTATCGACCGCGTTAAGTCGAGTACGAATGAAGTCGGTGGCCGCGTCTTGGAGTTGAGCGGCACGCGCTACATGGTTCGCGGGCTGGGCTACCTGAAATCGCTGGACGACCTGGCGAACGTGCCAGTGATGGCAAAGAACGGAACGCCAGTATTGATCAAGGACCTCGGCACGGTTTCCTTCGGCCCGGACATCCGCGAAGGCGTCGCGGAATGGAACGGCGAAGGCGAAACCGTAGGCGGCATTGTCGTCATGCGCTACGGGCTGAATGCTCTCAACGTAATTGATGGCGTCAAAAAGAAGCTGGCTGAGATCAAAGGATCGCTGCCGCCGGGAGTCGAGGTCGTCTCCGGCTACGACCGCGGAGGAGTGATCAGCGAATCGATCAACACCTTGAAACACAGCCTGATCGAGGAAGCCATCATCGTTTCGCTAGTCATCATTGTGTTTTTGTTTCACTTTCGTTCGGCGCTGATTCCGATTCTCACCTTGCCGATCGCCCTCGCGATCTCTTTCATTCCCATGTACTACCTGAACGTCAGCTCGAACATCATGTCGTTGGGCGGACTGGCGTTGGCGATTGGTGTTTTGGTGGACGCCGCCATTGTGATGGTGGAAAACGGCTATCGGCATCTTTCCGAGCGCCCCGCACCGGGGGAAGAAGCAATCGGAGAGATGAATGTTTCGAATGGACCGGTCCCTCACGAAGGGACAGACGCGAATGCGGCTAAGTCGACGAAGAAGGCCGCTGAACGAGAGCGGGTGCGGATTCTTATCGACGCCGCGAAGCAAGTTGGGCCCGCGCTGTTCTTTTCGCTTCTTATTATTGTGGTTTCGTTCCTCCCGGTATTTCTGCTGGAAGCGCAAGAGGGACGCATGTTCCGTCCGCTGGCGTGGACGAAGACCTTGGCTGTGGGCTTCTCGTCGCTGTTGGCAATCACTCTGGTTCCCATCCTCATGGTCATTTTCATTCGAGGGAAGCTGCGGCCCGAATCGGAGAATCCGATTTCAAGAATTACTCAGGCACTCTATTTGCCGGTCTTACGACTCTGCTTAAGGTTCCGCAAGACAACGTTGCTCCTCAATCTGGCATTCCTGGTGGTGACGTTTCCTTTGATGTTCAAGCTGGGCAGTCAGTTCATGCCGCCGTTGTTTGAAGGTTCTTCGCTGTACATGCCGACTGCGCTTCCTGGTATTTCCATCACGCAAGCCTCGCAGCTCTTGCAGGAGCAGGACCGGATTCTCAAGTCTTTTCCGGAGGTTGAGACCGTGTTTGGGGCAGTCGGCCGGTCGGATAGTGCCACCGACAACGCTCCGCTCGACATGTACGACACGACCGTGATGCTCAAACCGCGTGAGAAGTGGCGGGCGGGGATGACCTACGAAAAGCTCATTCAAGAAATGGACGCAAAGCTTCAGTTCCCAGGGTTGACGAACACCTGGACAATGCCCGTGCAAAACCGGCTCGACATGGCACTGACCGGGATCAAGACACCAGTGGGAATGAAACTACAGGGCACGAACCTGGAACAGATCCAGCAACTCGGAGCACAGATCCAGCAGATCCTGTCAGGGTTGTCGCAGGTTCGATCGGTTTTTGCCGAGCGGGTTTCCCAGGGCTTTTACATCAATGTCGAAGTGAACCGTCCCGAAGCGGCGAAGTACGGCTTGACCATTGCCGACGTGCAACAGGCTGTGGAGTCCGGCATTGGCGGTATGAACGTTGCCGAGAACATCGAAGGACGGCGGCGTTATCCGATCAACGTCCGCTATCAGCGCGATTTCCGCGACAACGTCGAAGAGCTTAGCCGGGTTTTAATCGCGACGCCTTCTGGCGCGCAGATTCCTATTTCCGAAGTTGCCAAGATTTCCTTCTCCCGCGGTCCGGCGATGATCCGCGATGAAGATGGCCAACTCACGGGCTACGTCTACATTGATCTCAACACCACCGACTACGGAGGCTTCGTAGACCAAGCCAGCAACATGCTTCGGCAGAAGCTGCAATTGCCAGCGGGATACACCTATCAGTGGTCGGGCGAATACGAATTCCAGCTTCGGGCGAAGGAGCGACTGAAGCTGATTTTACCCGTGGTGTTTTTCGTGATTTTCATGCTCTTGTACATGGTTTTCCACTCCCTGACTGAGGCGATGGTCCTGATCTTCCCCACGTTCTATGCGATGACGGGCGGGCTGATCTTGCAGTGGCTGCTTGGCTACAACTTCAGCGTGGCCGTATGGGTCGGGTATATCGCGTTGTTTGGCATCGCGGTCGAGACCGGCGTCGTGATGGTCGTCTATCTGCACGAATCGCTCGACAAGCGCATCGCTTCAGGTCGCCCGCTGACAGACGCCGATATTCAGGAAGCAGCAATTGAGGGTGCTGTGCAGCGGCTCCGGCCAAAGCTAATGACAGTCTGTGCAGTCCTGGCCAGCCTGATTCCGATCCTGTGGGCGACGGGTATTGGCTCTGACGTGATGAAACCGATTGCCGCGCCCATGGTTGGCGGAATGATTACATCCACGATTCACGTGTTGATTCTGGTTCCGGTGTTCTTCGTGTTGATGAAAGAGCGGGCTCTGCGGCATGGCACATTGAGGCCGGAGACTGACGAACAGGAGTAGACGCGATAAAGACACACAAAATCCGCAAAACAAAGACAGCTGATTGGCGATTCTTCGCCGCGCTTGTCGGTGTGGCTCTTGTCTTCAGCGGCGGCATATTGTATTACGCCGTCCGGATGCAGACGCCACCGCCCCAGCAGTCCGAGAACAATGATCCGACGCCCCCATATTTTCTGAGCACGGCATCGGCTCGGCCATTGCCTAAGACCGACAAACCGTCATCGTTCACCAACAAGTTCGTGGTGGCCGCTTACAGCGCGGCAAACGAGATACCAGAAGTCCTGGCGCAGCAACCTTGTTATTGCTACTGCAAGCGCCCGCGGTCATCGTAGTTTGCGGGATTGCTTTGCGACCAAACATGCCGCTGATTGCGACATTTGCGTGCGCGAGGCAATTTTCGCGCTGCAAGAGCACAAGCAGGGCAAATCAGCAGAACAGATTCGCACCGAAATTATGGATGGTGCTCAATTCAAGTAACCAACTAGAAAAGGAGAACTTTCAAATGAAGAAGCTGTCATCGTTAACCATAATTGCCGTCGTGTTGGCGTCTGCAAGCGCATTCGCTCAGACCTCCGCTAAACCTGCTGCCGGGAAGAGCCTAACGGGTGTGGTGAGCGACAGCATGTGTGGCGCCAAGCACATGGCCAAAGACAAGAGTGCAGCCGAATGTACGCGAGAGTGTGTGAAAGCTGGCTCCGACGATGCCCTCGTCGTGGGCGACAAGATCTACCCACTCAAAGGCGACAAAACTGAGATCGACAAGTACGCGGGACAACGAGCAACTGTGAAAGGAACGCTCGACGGCAACAACATTAACGTTCAATCCATAACCGCTGCAAAAAAGGCAGCCGCTACTGCTGGAAAGATGGGTTCCGATCACATGAAGATGGACGACATGAAAGGCATGGGAGAACCGGAAAAACAACCAACGCAGGAATAAGGGGTGGCAAGGCGGTCAAAAGAATGAAGCTCAAAAGTGTTGCTATCGAAGGACCGCCTGATCGCATCCTTAACGTTTTCGATTTCCTATTCTTGGGGTCAAGAATGAATCACCAAAAGATGCACCCAGCCCACGGAAAAACGACCGGCCCGCATGCCGGACATAATATGCCTGAGATCCACACGGCTCATGACCGACATGCTGGCCACTCCGTGGCCATGTTTCGCGACAAGTTTTGGCTCAGTTTCGCTCTCACCCTTCCAGTGGTTTTCTGGTCAAGCGACGTCCAACACTGGCTTAGTTACAGAGCGCCTTCCTTTCCTGGCTCAAACTTAATTGCTCCAGTTCTCGGAACAGTGGTGTTCGTTTACGGCGGTCTTGTTTTCGTCCGTGGGGCATGGGGCGAAGTAGCGGACCGTAAGCCGGGCATGATGACCCTCATCAGCCTGGCGATCACGGTTGCCTTCGGCACATCGGTCGCAGCAACATTCGGTCTCATCGAGATCGAGGTTTGGTGGGAGCTCGCATCCCTGATCACCGTCATGCTTCTGGGTCACTGGCTCGAAATGCGAGCTATTTCTCAGGCTCGCGGCGCGCTCAATGCACTCGCCGCGCTACTGCCGGACACTGCCGAACGTGTACGCGATACGGAGACTGAAACGGTTCCAATCTCTGAGTTGCACGTGGGAGATATTGTCCTCGTCCGGCCCGGAACCCGAGTCCCGGGGGACGGTACAGTCGTTGACGGGCTTGCCGATGTTGACGAGTCGATGATTACCGGCGAATCCCGGCCCGTTCCGAAGGGGCCCGGTGCCGCAGTTATCGCAGGGACGGTCGCCAGTGGCGGAAGCCTTAGAGTCCGTGTCACGGCGGTCGGCGAGCAGACCGCCCTGTCCGGCATCATGCGGCTTGTTGCTGCTGCGCAAGTTTCTGGATCGCGCACGCAAGCCCTCGCTGACCGTGCCGCTGCGATCCTCTTTTACGTTGCGGTCGTGGCTGGCGCGATCACTCTCACCTACTGGTGGCTTTCGGGAGACAAAGAACACGCTTTAATCAGGACGGCGACCGTCCTCATCATCGCCTGTCCTCACGCCCTGGGACTTGCGATTCCTCTCGTAATCGCAATCTCGACGTCACTCGCGGCCCAGAACGGCCTTCTGATCAAGGACAGGCTTGCACTTGAGAGCGCTCGCAATCTGGACATGGTGATTTTCGATAAGACCGGAACGCTCACCCGTGGCTCGCCTGCGTTGGCGGGAATTGTGGCTGCGCCCGGCAACAACGAGAACGACTTGCTCGCCCATGCTGCTGCCGTCGAGACCAACTCGGAACATCCCCTCGCTAAAGCAATTGTGGCTGAAGCCAAGCGCCGAAAACTGTTCGCGTTGCAAGTTACCGACTTCGAAGCGTTAGCGGGTCGAGGCGCGCGCGCACGCGTAAATGGCAAAAGCGTCATGATCGGCGGGCCGCGTCTGCTGATCGAAGGCAAAGTAACTACACCGCCAGAAGTTGAGAGATTGACAACTGCCTGGGCCTCTGAGGGAAAGACGGTTCTGTTTGCCATCGCCGAGGGGCAATTGCTTGGGGCTTTTGCCCTGGAAGATGAAATTCGTCCGGAATCCAAGGAAGCGGTGAGTGAACTTCATCGGCTCGGCATCCAGGTGGCAATGATCACCGGAGACTCTAAGAAGGTGGCAGATTCGGTCGCCCAGCGTATCGGAATAGACGAGGTTGCTGCCGAGGTCCTTCCGGCAGACAAGGCATCCGCAGTTGCTAGATTTCAGGCTAGCGGCAAGAGAGTTGCGATGGTTGGCGATGGTGTGAACGATGCACCAGCGTTGGCAACCGCAGATGTTGGAATTGCAATCGGCGCAGGAACAGACGTGGCAATAGAGTCGGCTGGAATTGTGCTGGTGCGTAGTGATCCGCGCGACGTTGTGGGAGCAATCGAGCTATCTAGGGCGACCTACCGAAAGATGGTTCAAAATCTCGTTTGGGCGACTGCCTACAACCTCGTTGCCATACCTGTTGCGGGCGGCCTTCTTGTTCGATGGGGGGTCGATTTTCCAATGAGTGTTGGTGCAGTCGCAATGAACCTCTCAACCATCATCGTCGCTGCGAATGCACAGTTGCTTCGCGGACTAAAACTGCAACGCATGGCCACGTAAAGTGCTGGCCGCGCGAGGTCTGCCTTTGACTCTAAGTGCCTGCTAGTGGCAATCAGCGCAGGTGTCGCCCTTGAGGGCCTCACGCCCTTCCTGCGCAATGATGGGAACCATCACCAGCGCAGCAACAGGGTCAGCCCACCACCATCCGGCGACGGCATTCAACAGCAGTCCGCCGAGCAGAATCGCGGAGAGATAGGCGCAGATTGAGGTTTGCCGGGAATCGGCGTGCAAGGCTGCGCTGTTTAAGTCCGAGGCGGTTCGCCTCTTCGCTCTGGCCAATAGTGGCATGACGAGTAGCGACGCCAGGGAAAGAGCGACGCCAACAACGCTACGTCGCGACGCTTCCCTTAGGAGCAGCGTACTGATTGAGTCGAATGCAACATATGCTGCAAGCAGTAAGAAGCCGATTCCCACCAATTTGAGCGCCGTCTTTTCGAGCCTCTCAATGTTTTCGCCGTTTCGTTCCGCATGCAAGCGCCAGAGTAGAACCGCGCCCGAGGAACTCTCAATTGCAGAGTCTAGGCCGAAGCCGACAAGGGCGACGCTTCCAGCGATACTGCCAGCGACAATGGCGATCGCTCCTTCCAGAACGTTCCAGCCGACTGTCAGATATTCGAGACGAATCCCGCGCTGCACGTCTCGTTTCCTTTGAACAACGTCCATCGGCATAAAATGATACTAGCAGTACGAGCGGACGAATTGCCTGCATGCCGCTATCAAAGCTACCTAGAGGCAAGCAACGCCGGTGCCGAATGCTATGCACGCCGGACAAATGGCAACTTGAGGGTAAAGATATGCGTAAACTCGCCTTGTTCATCATCCTCTTCGTTCCGGCCCTCAATCGCTCTTTGCTTCAATGCTTCAATCCTTGCATCGATAGCCGACATCGAAATACGATACTAATGGCATGCCTCGAACCACCTCATATAGCTGTCCACAAATAGCCATTGTCCATTACTAATGGACATGACACAACTCTGCCCTGTCGCGAAACGTCAAAAGGGAACGGGAAGATACGAAAGGGTGTCGGAGGGAATGGAAGGAATTAGATGTTCGTCGAATGCGGGGCCCTAGTTCAGTTGGTTAGAACGCCTGCCTGTCACACAGGAGGCCGCGGGTTCGAGTCCCGTCGTCCCCGCCAATTCGTCCGTCGACGAGCTACCGGCTTGACGTGCCCCCGTGCGATGTACCAGTTCGCGTGTGAGTTTCCCGTCAAAGCTTTGTTGTTGTCTTCAGCGGGGATGGCAAGCTCGATCGATCAATAGTGCTGGATACACCGCGGTACATTGCAGTCGCGAAGCCGCGGCTGGCTAGGATTTCCGTCCACCCAACGTCGTAGGTTTTTGCCATTTGCCCATACGGGAGAGCACCATCGTTGACCAAATCCACATCGCCTAATGCGAGCCAATCAAAACTGCTATCAACACAGGTCATTAAAGCACTGGCAAATGATAGTCGTCTTGAAATCATGCGCTGGTTGAAAGAGCCGCGTGCCCACTTTCCACCGCAAGTCGAGGGTGATCTCATTAAGGACGGCGTCTGTGGTCTTTTTATCGCGCAGAAGCTCGGTGTCGGCCAGCCGACGGTCAGCGAGCATTTGCGAGTTCTCGTCCAGGCTGGCCTCATCCGCGCCAAACGCATAAAGCAATGGACATTCTACCGACGCGAAGAGGCACGTATCGCGCAAGTAAAAAAAGACTTCCGTGACGCATGGTAAATTGTAAACACAGGCCGATTTAGCCCTATTGATATCAACTTGATGCTGTTCTAACCTGGATTATTCACAAAGGCGCTAGCCAAAAAATAAAGGATGCTCTAAAAGGAATGATGAACACTGGGTTTGCAGACCCACCATTCCCTTTCGGAGCATCCATCTCCGCCCCGTGCAATGTCGACACTCCCTTGACCAACTTGACCGTCGCTCTTTGACGTTTCATCTTTTCCTCCTGACTGTACTGAGTCGCTTAGCTGTCGATGCGCATGATCCTTCGACAGCCTGCGCCGCCGCCTTGGATCCAGAAACAATTCGGGGTTAGACCTCTACCGCGTCAATTTTGAGGTCAACAATCGAAAAACCCCTTTGCTTGTCTTGCTTTTCCGCATACGTCAAAACACCTCGGAAATGCCATATTTTTGTTGACGAATTGGTGACGAGTTTTTTGTTCCGCGCCGAAAGTCAATATCTTTCAAACGCTCGGCTCCTGCCAAGACTGGCTTCGTTTCGAATACGTATTTCCATGTTCCGATACATAATCCCCCAGCCGAGTATCAGGATTTTGCTGTATTGGCAGCAAGCCGGTTTGATGCCATTTGTTAATGCTGGCGGGGGATGGAGCGAGGGTCAAGACCATGTCATTAGGAAGCATGCGGCTTCGCCTTGAATCTGGCGGCGGTTCCGCGGCGAAAGAATACCGCATCGAAGACGGAAATGTTGAAGTTCGAACGCTTGATCCAGAGGGCGGATCTCCTCGACGCACTGGGAGTGTCTGGTGGCGGCTTACGCCCGAGCAACTGAGTATTCACGTTGAGCACAATACTGTGGTCGCTCAGTGGCTAGAGCGTCGCCTCGGCTGGAGACGTTTATTGCAGGCATGTGTGGGCCAAGAAGCGAGTATGTGGAAAGTTGCCGAGAACACAAATCATCCAGCTCTCTGATGCCGCCATTCGAGATGGCCCACTCTCGACGAAATGATCGCTCTCCTGGCCCGTGCCGATAGCCGACATGCTCTCGCTTCCTAAATATCAAATCTAAGGAGCAGCCTTATGCTTGCAGATGTATTGGAAAAACCGGCAACGATTGAGAATCCTCTTCGCGAGGTCTCCAAGATTAGGTCTAGGGTCACTGATGCGGTGGAAGATGGTGTCCGGTCGGCAAGCCAAGCGATCAGGCATGGTCGCTATGCTGCCGAAGACGCAATCGAGGAAGCGAAACACACGGTCAAGCAGAGGCCATTACAGGCAATGGGCACAGTTTTTGCGGCCGGCATATTGGCAGGGACCTTTTTGACTTGGATCGGATTCCGTCGTCGTTGAGTGCACGCCAACAAGAGCATTGCAAGCCGTCTCAGGGTCTCGGAGGGATCCGGAGGACTGTGTCCGAGCTGTCCCGCCCCGTTCCATGCAAAAAACTTGGGAACGGAAGGGCTGCCTGCGTGCCATTTTGGCTTCGCTCATGGGGTCGCCTTTGGGTACTGCCCAAAACATACTCTAGTTTCCGTGTCTGCGGCTGTCTGCGTTCACACTGAGATGCATAAGCTTAGAATCGACTCAGTGCGGTCACGTACGCTCACTTGTCGGCTGGCGCTCAGAAGACAAAGCAGTTGGGTTGCACAGCCGCGCCGCTCAATAGCGCTACATGAGCGAAATTATTTCTCATCACGCCGCTCACGATGCTCAACAGTGGCGGCAACTGTGCGAAGCTGCTGTGCTAGAGCTTGACCCAGCAAAATTACTCCAACGGATTGCTGAGGCACGCAGCGCCGTTGTCGACCGCATAGAAGACACCCCTTCAAAACCATCCCACGGCGAACAATTAGCACTGTGTGATTTCTTGGCGACGCTGGCTGTCCTCCGCACGATTGCGGAGCGCCAAGCTAGAGAACAGGGCGAACAGAGGAAGACGGGGACGTAAACGCGGGGTATGTGCTCGTAATAGTAGGCATGAGTCGTCGAGAAGACGACCGAATTGAGATTCGAGTCGCGAGGCCCCAACACCACGCGAATCCCGTACGGGACTACCCGTCCGAAAAAGAGGCCCGCGCAGTCCTACTAGGTTTTGGGATCAGCCAAGAAGCAGTAGATTTCTATTTGAAATTGCTGGCCCAGATGGGTGCAAACGAGCAGCTGAAATTCCCGCCTATGGATGTCCCGCGGCATGAATTGCTGTCGAATGGATTTCGATTGTAATAGGACGACTCGTGCAAACCCAAGAAGTCTGAGCAAAGAGGCTGTTCCACGCCCACTTGCCTACTTTTTGTAGGTGGACGGTGATTTAAGCAGTTCTCGAACCGCGTGCTGCTGCTCACTGCGTAACACATTCAGACCAGAAAGAGCATTGCAGATAGCCTGCCGCTCAAAACACCGCGAGCTTGAACGCGAAAGGTATGCAGGAGTAGGATTCGACCGAATGGTCAAACACGCCCGTACGTGGCCACAAGGAATTGACCGCAAAGGATTACAGCGGTAAGTGAGCACGACGAATCCTGGGCGCGCCGGTAGCCTTAACCGCGATGATGATTTTCAGTGGTCTTCGACAAAGATAAAGATGCGCTACGTCTGGCGAAACCGCATCACCTGCAGATTCTCTGAATTATTCCTCATCATCGACGCGTCGATGATGTTTTACAGTCAGAATCGTGGAGAGCCCTCCGGGTGAATCGAAGCGATGTCACATTCAATTGAGGCAAGGTTGTGGTCGAACGCACCTGCAGGGCGATATTGGTCATCCTCAAATCAACCAAGATTCGGTGGAAAGTCCGAACGAGGTCAGTCACACTTCACGACGCGTAGTGGGGCCGCTGAGCTGCTCTTTTATGTCGGAAATCCGACAAACATCTGCTCAAGTTAGTCGGAATAGCGGCACAACTTTGTTCTTGACTTCTGATCTGTCTAAGATCACAATCCCGCGACATCGCCTCTGCGAAGCGAGCAGTTCCCATCCAAGAGACAGGAAGCGCACCTCTGGAGGCGACTAACCCCGGGTCCTCCGGACAAATTAAGTCGGCCCCTTTACAAAGATATTTGCACGGCTAGCGGCTTACCACTCCCGGCTGTACTGGGCGATTCTCACGAGTACGCGGCTACAACCCCAGGATGGTGACTGCGAACGTGCAATTGTGGCCGGACCGCCAGTGCTGGAGAGATGCGAACTCATTCGCCGACCGCGGCGGGAATCAAGAATCGGGGAGAGGCCCCTTAGACCCTCACAATTAACGATCAAGGAGATCACGACCATGGCTGAAGACGTTTATAAAATTCTCAAAGATTTGGAACTCAGAATTGTTGGTCTCGATGAAAAGACCCAAAAAATGCAGGAAGGCTACTTCACCGCATTCCGCACAGTCGGACTCCCCATTCACAAAGAAGACTTTGACAATCCGTATAGCCCTCTGGGCGTAAACCTCGTAAAAGACATTCCGCCGAGTAACCCGACAGACCCGAAGGACGCCCCCAAAACAGGTAGCGCCCAGATGAACGAAGACAAGATATTCGCCGCCAACATAGGCAAGTCACAGCAGAGCTACCTGAATGGCTTCTTGCTCGTGGATGACAAGTTGCAGATGAACAACCAGTACTCGGTTATGCCGGGGTCAAGCAAGGTGAGCGACTCCTGGTACGCGATTATCACCGGAGCCAATGGGATTCCGACGCAGTCAGTGCTGAGCGATGCCATGAAGAAGGCCTTCGCGGATGCTCAGGCCAAGTTAATGGACAAGGACGGAAACCCAACTCCGCATTACCAGGCGTATATGGAATACGAAGAGAAGTACAAGGACAAGGTCAAGGCGTGGAATCGCGCTTATGCCAATGCTTTTGCTGATCCGATGAAATTCCAGAACTGGCCGAGAGACGGGGTCTTGTATCACGACGATGCCGACGAGGCCATGGACCACTGGGTTGGCTTCGGCTTCAAGCAGGAGATTGAGAATGCCATAGCCACCCTCGCGGCCCAGGGCACTGACCCAGCCATCGCCCTCATTTCTCGCGCCAAGAAGAGGTTCATTAACAGCCTGAACGAGTTCATGGGGATTGGTGAACTCCCCTACACGTTGATGCTGCCCAATTCCTGGTATGACAAGGACAACGACGACGGCTGGTATGAATACAGCAAAAATGACTTCCATGCTGAGACCCACTATCAGGCTTCCTCGACGTCCTATGGAGGCGGCGGAGGTTTCAACATCGGATTCTGGTCAGCCAGCGCTAGTTTTAACCATGCCGAAAGCCAGAGCTCTCTTGATATCCAGACCAAAGATCTCGAGATCACTTTCAAGTACTGCGCCGTGGACGTCAAACGGCCATGGCTCGACACATCCCTCCTGAACCTAAAAAACTGGTTCCTGATGGGGGACTACAAGAAGAACTGCATTTCGACCGGCGCTTTCGCCCAGCAGTTGCCGGACCCTAAGATGGAGCCCACATTCCTTCCCTCGCTGGTGACCAGCATGATCCTGATTAAGGACTTGCGCATTCACTGGGGAACGGTCAAGGAAGATTGGGCAGCTCAGCAGGAGACCAATTCTGCGTCTGTCTCGGTGGGTTTTGGGCCATTTGCGGTCAACGGCTCCTATAGCCACCACAGCGAGAAACGGGACTTTACAGCTGATATTGACGGCGAGAGCCTGTCTGTACCCGGCATTCAGTTAGTTGGGTATGTCTCGACTATCAATCCGGCTGCACCTGGCGTGGATTCAGCCGACTTTTTGGCGAAGCCTGCCGTGGCGTAACCATCGCCAAGAAATTGCTGTCTCGTTTGGCGTGCGGCGGGGCGATCTATTTGCTCCGCCGCTATTCTAAAAGGATGATGTCCTATGGCAGCCGATCTCCGCGCTCTGATGCAGTCGGTCTATGATTTTTTTTTACAGATGTACCAGGCTGGCGGCACCGATGACCAGTCAGGAGCTTTTCTTGCTTTTGAAAAAATCGGTCATCCGGTGTTGCCATCCGATTTCAAGCTAAACCCAGTTGACGGAGACTTTTCTCCTGGAATAGCTCGGGAGCGAACATCTCAATTGGGAAACTCGGTCCCTCAGGTTTTTGACAACTTTGCCACGCCGACCGACCGACTCGTAGACGACACCTATTCGATGCTGCTGATCGGAGCCATGCCAAACGGCACCCCGGATGAGATCACCTTCTGTTCCAACTTAAAGGCCGAGGCCAACAAGCGCATGGCGAACCAAAGTCTTGAGTCGCTGCTGGGAATGAGTAGCTATCACCCCTGCGATCCCACGCCGGTCGACTGGTACGATCCAGCGAAGGCGGCCAGTTGGCCCAATTTCACCAAGAAGGCGGAACCGCCGGCAGCCACTCCCACCCCGCCGGCGCACCCGGTTCGATTCAATCTGGCATGGAAGCTTGAGCCTCCGCCTGCCCAGATAACCAGCGTGCTGGCAAGACGCTCGCTGATCTCTACCCCGGCAATAGCAGTTGCTCCCCAAGCAATGCGTGTAGATGCGGTGAAGCGCACGATGCTGACGCATACGACGTTGACCCCGATGGGTGGACTTGCCGCCACGAGAATTGCTACACCGGCAGTGAGCGCTGCCGCAGTCGAGCCCGCGGTGGAAACGGCGCCAGCGATCAAGGCTTTCGCGCCTACCGTGGCGCTGCCGATGCGAGCGGTGTTGCTGCGAGATCTGGTTGCTGTCGCGCCTGAGAAGCCGGTCAACTCCGATCAGTTCTCACTCTCGTTCAGCTACTGCATCGTGCGGTTGCAGCGTCCGTGGCTATTCCAGCCCTTTCTCGATTGCAAATCATGGTATGTTCCCGGCTACCCGCAGGGAGCGTTTTCCAGTGGCCCAGAAGAAGGGAACAGCGGCCTTTTCGCAAACGTGCCCCTGGCCTTTCTTCTGATCAAAGATCTTTCCATAGCGGCGAATTGGACCCAGGAAGACACGGCCGCCGCCCAAGGTTCTCTTGCGCTTCCCCCTTTTTCGTTAGTCGGCAGCACATTTCAGAGCAACACGTTGTCGAGTCCAGGCATGCAGATCATCGCCTGGATCGTTCAGCCTATGCCTTTGCTTCCGCCACAGTCGGCGCCCGCATGATGGGGCGAACAGAAAGGAACTTGTAGGGAGGTCAGAATGCGCACGGTATTGGCTCAAGGCGCGATCGGACAACTGGTAAAGAACCTCCAAACCGCACTTACCGCAGCTGGGTGCGACACCCAAGGGACCGATGGATGGTTCGGGAAGGCTACCTTCGACGCAGTCCGCGCCTTTCAACAATCGAAGTCCCTGGACTCCTCGGGAGTAATCGATGCGGGGACATGGCAGTTATTGATGAACGCGCCCATCCCTTCGGTACCCGACCGGTGTTTACAGTTGACGGCGACATTTGAAGGCCACGGTTTCGGGCTTGCGGTCGGCAATTTTGATGACGCCTTGCTCACCTGGGGCATCATTGGGTTCACCATGGCGTCCGGTGAAGTGCCAGGCATCATTCTGGCCGTAAATGCCAGCGCCCCGGACCGTCTGCAGCAGTCTTTCGGGGATAGCACGGCCGAGCTTCTGAGAATCATGCAGGCCCCGAAGCCTGAACAGACGGCGTGGGCAAATGACCGTACCGGCTCAAACGGTTCACTGGTCGATCCGTGGCGCACGATGTTTGCGAATTTCGGCGAGTGTCCCGAAGTCCAGGCTGAACAGATGAAGCGCGTGCGGGCGGATTATATGAATCCCGCGTTGAACACGGCGAAGCGGCTGGGGATGTCGAGCGAACTTGCGCTCGCGCTTTGCTTCGACGTCCATGTTCAGAACGGCGGTATCAAAACCGCCAGTATGAAAAGCATCTCGCAGCAGGCCCTTGCCGGAGCTTCCGAAGCGGACATCCGAGTGTCAATCGCCAATGCCGTGGCCGACTCCGCCAATGCCAAATGGCGGGAGGATGTGCGGCAGCGCAAACTCACCATCGCGAAGGGAAGTGGTGTTGTGCATGGCCACAGCTATGTCTTGGAGAATTGGGGCCTGTCATCGGCATTTGTGGCCGCGGAACTTTCCGAGGCGGCTAGCGCCGTCAACGCTGCGGACTGAGCACTAACCGATTAATTATCTGCGAACCAAGGAAAGGAAAATCTATGGGAGACAATCCTGAACTGGAAGTCGTGAATACTGTTCTGGAACTGATCAAGGATGGAGGGAAGTTAACAACCTCCGGCAAGGTTGTGAACTTGCTGCCCAAGGGCACAACCATGGCGGATTTCTCCAACTGGGTAGACCCCATCACCATCTTCGAGAAATATGAGCAGCTCTCGGCCATCTTCAAGAGTGAGCTGGCCGATTTTACGATTTACATCAGCTGGCAATACAACGGCCAGTATATCGGCAACTTCAACGTTTCAGCCGACGGCACGGTGGATGTGCTCTCGAGCGTCGATATCAGCGTCGAAACCCTGGGAGGCTACTACGATGATGACGGCGTGGCGCAACTCCCGTTCAACATCCAGGTGACTTTCCACAATTTGACGGGCGGAACCCAGCGCGTGACTTACAAGGAACTGGCGCGAGGAGATGGTGGCGGAATGTGCGTAGGAGTCGCGGCAGCCTGAGCACTGCCTGCGAATTTTGTTGGGAACACGGGGCCACAAGGTAGACGCCCCTTTAGCGTGGATATCGAAAGTCCGCCTTATGAGAAAAAAAGGCAGCGGACATTGGAGGCAACGTGCAAATTATTCACCCTAGCGACGTGGAACAGATTCCTGAGGGAGAAGCACAAGCCATCCAAAAAATTATCGACATTGAACTGCGGCTTCTCCAAAGGAGGGTCGCTCAGGACCATTTGGGCAGTCCAGATCGGCCCGTGCCCCGTGCACAACATCCGAAACATCACGGTTGTGTGCGGGCGGACTTCGTCATCGCCGACGATATCCCGATTGATTCCCGTTACGGCGTTTTTCGCGAGCCCGGAAAGGTGTTCCCCTCCTGGATTCGTTTCAGCAACGCCCGCAAGCAGGACGATCGAGAAACAGGCGGCCACGGCATGGCCATCAAGCTGATGCAAGTAGCAGGGGACAGAGGACGGGCGGGAGAACAGCACGATCAAAGTCAGGATTTTCTGCTGCTGGATAATCCCGTGTTCTTCATCAGAAACGCAGTTGAGTTTGCAGAGTTCGATCAAGCCCTGCTGAAGTCCAAGGTGTCGCAGTGGGGCTAATTGTCGGTCCTCTGGTATTTTCTGAGACATCCACGCGAATTTTGGATCTTGCGTCAGATCGAAAAAACCAGTGTTCCGATCCGCTGGGCACGAAATATTGGAGCGTCACTCCCTACAAGCTCGGTAAAGGCGCGGTCAAATATATGACGATGCCCCGTGCTGATGGTCCTTCGGTCGCCACGATTCAGTCGGGGGATCAGCTGCGGACGGCGATGAAAACTCATCTGCAAACCCGGGACGCGTACTTTGATTTTTGCGTTCAGCCTCGAGTCGATGCAACCGAGCAACCGATTGAAGATGCCACCCGGTTGTGGCGAAGCTCGCCGCAAAAAGTGGCGACAATCCACATCCCCTGCCAGTCGTTCGACAGCCCGGAGCAAATGGAGTTTTGCGAAAACATATCTTTCAGTCCATGGCAGGCACTCGGCGATCATCGGCCATTGGGCAGCATGAATCGCACGCGGAAGCAACTTACGTGGCACTTTCTGACTTCCGGCATCGAGAGAATCGCGTCCCGAATATCGAGCCGACTCCCGAAACCCTGCAGAGTGGAACACGTGCCAGCTGACCCAGAATTACTTCGCTTCTACACGATTAGTGATTTCGGAGGTCGTGAAATGCCTTGGAAGGCCCCGCAGATCGCGGTTTGCTCAATCGGTTTTCTTCATGTGTTGTTCATGGTTGGCGAATTACTTCCGTGGAACTGCCCGCTGATTATGTCTCTGGTACTACGGAAATGGCCCCGGCAACTTGATCTTTCGCTCGACGATAGACATTTCGTTTCCATGGTGGTTCACAACGCGGGAATCTACAACGGAATTGTGGCGGCCGGGCTGTTTGCGGCAGCTTCTGGGGGTGCAGGCGGGCTGCGTACTGAAATCGCGCTATTGACGGGGGGTATTGTGGCTGGCGTCTTTGGCTTTGCGACGTTGACAAGAGAGACTATTTCGCAGGCTTTCTTCGGTACGATCGCCCTTGTCATAGTAGTGTGGTGTGGCACATAAGGGTTGGCATATGCTTCGTCTAGAATCCGCACTTAAAGCAACGATAATCTGCCAGAACTGATCGACGCTGGTCATCAGGTGCTCGGCCTCGCTCGCTCGGATTCGGCAGCCAAGTCCCTTGTCGCGGCGGGAGCCGACGTGCATAGCGGTTCGCTCGAAGATCTCGAAAGCCTTCGCAGCGGCGCAGCGGCTGCCGACGGAGTGATCCACACCGCTTTTATCCACGATTTCTCAAACTATGGGCCTGCCGCCGAGGCGGATAGGCGTGCCATCGAGACTCTCGGAGGCGCGCTCGCGGGCTCGGATCGCCACTTGATCGTCACTGGCGGGACCTTACTCGTTCAACGCCAAGGCTCGCTCGCAACAGAAGAGGATGCGCCCAATCCCAGCTTCCCCCGCAAGTCGGAGGAGGCGGCGCTTGCGCTGGCGGCACGCGGAGTTCGCGCATCTGTCCTGCGGCTTCCCCCTTCCGTCCACGGCAACGGTGATCACGGCTTTGTGCCACGCCTGATTAGCATCGCACATGAAAAAGGCGCTTCCGCATTTATAGGCGAGGGGCTCAATCGCTGGCCCGCGGTGCACCAGCTGGATGCTGCTCATCTCTACAGGCTCGGGCTCGAGAAAAGTTCCGTCGGAGCACGGTATCACGGCGTGGCCGACGAGGGTGTACCGACTCGAGAGATCGCTGAGGTCATCAGCCGGCATTTGAACATACCGATCGTCAGCAAGTCGCGCGAGGAAGCAGCCGATCATTTTGGTTGGATCGCTCTCTTCTTTGGTATGGACGGCCCGGCTTCCAGCGCGCAAACGCAGGAACGGTTGGAGTGGCGACCGGTTCAGCCCGGGCTCATCGCCGATCTGAACGCGGAGCACTATTTCGAACACACCGCGGACGCCGTCCTTTTGCACGGCTAGCGCGTGACCGGATCCATGAACCGTCACATCGAACGTGTCAGTACAAGGAGGTAGGAAATGACGAACATACTTGAGGCAACTTCATTTGGGGCAACGTCGACCACAGATGACGTTTTGTCCGGCGTGAACCTGAAGGGCAAGCGGATCCTCGTAACGGGTGTTTCGGCCGGAATCGGCGTGGAAACCGCGCGCTCCCTGGCCGCGCACGGCGCTCAGGTTGTAGGCGCGCGGCGCGAGATTTGAACAAGGCCGAAGCTGCAACCGAGCAGGTGCGAAAGAACGCCGCGGCCAATGGCGGAAGCTTCGAACTGGTTGAACTCGATCTTGCCAACCTGAAAAGCGTGCTTGCCTGCGCCGACCGGTTGCTGGCGAAAGGGGAACCGTTGGATGTCGTCATCGCCAATGCCGAAGTGTTCTTGACCATCCCAGCTCAAACCCTCAAATCGCCCGTAAGATCACTTCCTGTACTTTCATCGCCACATCTGCTAACGACACTTTCCCCCCACCCTCAGTGTTTTCCAATCGAAGAATGAGCCTGAAGGGAACGGGAAAGGCAGAAGACGATGGAGCTCCTTTCAGGTG
>Ga0070697_100000528_pt1 | contig 28736 bp, 22 predicted proteins | sample KBSK1501metaG_FD_65475 | JGI IMG/M metagenome (GOLD analysis project Ga0070697, IMG submission 65475) | Corn, switchgrass and miscanthus rhizosphere microbial communities from Kellogg Biological Station, Michigan, USA - KBS K1-50-1 metaG | ecosystem: Host-associated > Plants > Roots >...
CGCGAGGATCCCGGCAAGGTACGCGCCGAGCGAGTACCCGAAGATGCCGACCGACCGGTATCCCTTGGCGCGCAGCCAGTTGGCGGCGCCGAGCAGGTCGATCACCCCCTGCCGGAACGCCTCGACCGTCAGGACCACGTCGGCCGACACCACCAGCTCGCCGCTGTAGGCCCCGGGAGGCGTGCGCTCGAAGTGCAGCGGGTGGGCCACGAACGCCACCGAGAAGCCGGCCCGCACGAACGGCCGCACGTACAGATGCTCGATCGTCCTGAGCGTCTTATGGGCCCAGCCGTGACTGATCAGGACGACCGGCGCATCCGGTCGGCCGCGATGACGGTAGAAGCGCCCGACGGCGACGTTGGTCTCGGGGAACTTCATCGCGTGCAGGGTCGGAAAGGTGAACCGGACGACGTCCGCATCCGTGATCCGGCCGACCACCTGCGCGCTCACTTGTGGAACTTTCCCGTCCCCGTGGTAGAACAGCGCGGGGTCCTCGAAGTAAGCTTCGCGGTCGAGCGACTGCCAGGCGTCGCCCTCGGTGGCGAGGATCCGGCCGCGCCGGTAGGTGATCTTGTACCAGACGCGGAAATCGTCGAACCGGACGTTGAGCGCCTTCCACAGACGCGCTCCCGCCGTGCGGGGCGCGCGCGCGACCATCGTTTTCATGAGGGGAAGAGTCTAGCACGCGGGCGCGATGGAGAACGTCGGCCACACTTTGGCAGGGTTCGCGCTCGCGCGCAGCGGCCTCGATCGATCCACGCCGCTCGCGACCACCGCCTTGGCCGTCGGGGCGAATTTGCCGGACGTCGATCTGGCCTGGAGCAGCTTCCACAGCGCCCTGGCCTACCTCCACTACCACCGTGGCTGGACCCACTCTCTCCTCGGGTTCGCGGTCCTGGCGCCGGCCCTCTGGCTCGCGCTGCTCGTTGTCGATCGATGGCTCCTCGCCCGGCGCTCCCCCGCCGCGGCGAGGGCCCGACCGCTCCCGTTGCTCGGCGCGTGCGCGATCGGCGTCGGCAGCCATCTCCTGATGGATCTCGCGAACTCGTACGGCGTCCGGCTGCTCCTGCCCTGGAGCGACCGCTGGTCGTACGGCGACCTCTGGGTCATCGTCGATCCGTGGCTCTGGCTGTTCCTCGGGGGCGCCGTCTACATGACCGGGCAGGGGGGCCGGCGGCGGAACCTGATCTGGTCGATGGGAGCGGCGGCCGCGGCGATCGTCGTCGTGTGCACTCCGATCGTCCCGGTCGCCTGCCGTGTCGCCTGGAGCGCCGGTCTCCTGCTGACCGTCGTCCTCTGCCGGCTGCGCGGTCGCGTCGGCTCGCCGGGGCCCGCACCGGGGATCGCCCGGGCCGGTCTGGCCGCCGCGCTCACATACGCCGGTTTCTGCCTGCTGTCGCACCACGCCGCCCTGGAGCGTCTGATGAGCATGACGGCCGATCCGGCCGCTGCGGACGGCAGGGTCGTCGCGGTCCTGCCGCGCCCCGCCAACCCGCTGCGCTGGGACGCGATCGTCGCCGACGGCGGCGCCGTCAGGCACCGCGTCATCGGCACGCTCCCGGCCCTCGACCCGCCGCATGCCTCGTGGACGGTCTTCGAGCGACGCTTCGACAACCCCGCGGTCCGCGCGCTCCTGGCGACCTGCGCCGGCCGGGTGGTGCTGGAGTTCTTCCGCTTCCCGTTCGCCACGATCGAGGACGAGCCGGACGGGGGACGGTCGGTGGTCGTCCGCGACGCGCGTTACAGGCGGGGTGGACGGGGGTTCGCCGTCTACGCCTCACGGATCGGCCCGAACGGCGCCCCGCTCTTCGACCCGGGCGAGTGCCCGTGAGCGCGACGGCCGTCACGGCCGCGCGGTATCAGGAGAGACGCTCGCTGTAGAACGTCTCGACCGGCACCGCCGCGATCCGCCGGCGCACGACGGCGGCGATCCGGTCGACCTCGTCGTCGTCGAGCGCTGCGACGTACGTCTCGGCGGGCGGCCGCGCGACGGTGTAGACCTGGATCAGGCTGATCCGGCCGCCACCCGACATGATCTCGCGCACCCGCTCGCAGTAGGCGGCGATTTCGCCGTCCGTCGGTCCGGCGCCGCGCACCTTCATGAACAGCGATTGCAGGACGACAGGTCGCGCGCGCGCGGCCTCCAGGATATTGGCGAGGACCTTGGCGAACGGGATCGTGGTGCGATCGACCAGGTGGTAATACTCCTCGGTCCCGGCGTCGAGCTTCAGCCAGAACTCCCCGTGGTCGGCGTCCATCAGACGCATCGCCTCCTTGACCTTCGGCCGGTCGATCAACGTCGCGTTGGTGAGCAGGATGACCTTCAGGTCCGGGAATCCGGCTGTCTTCTTGATGTGCAGGACGTCCGCGACGACGCCGCGAAAGTTGGAATACGACGGCGGCTCCCCGTCGCCGGCGAAGGTGATGTCGCGCAGAACCCGCTGCGCCTCGGGCAGCGCGCGGAACTCGGGCCGGTCGAACAGGGCGCCGCTCCGTGCCTCCCCCAGGATCTCCTCCAGCTCGGCGCGCAGACGCGCCTCGTCGACGCGGCGCACCTCGGGCGGCCTGGTCCGATCGACCTGGCAGTAGATGCAATCGAAGTTACAGACCTTGTCGGGGTTCAGGTTGATGCCGATCGACAGGCCACGGGCGCGGCGGGACAGGACCGGATAGACGTAGAGGCTTCCCCGCCAGGTCCGGGGGTGGCGGACCACGCTGACCCCCTGCGCCCCGGACGATTCCGGACGTTCATCGGCGCCGATCTTTTTCTGCGGCATGGGGTCATTATAATCGGCGCCGTGGATCCCACGAGGAGCAGGTCCGCGGCGTTACGGCGTGCCATCCCGGCCGTCCGGCGCGAACGGACGGTGCCCGGCGATCGTCCGGCGGCGGCCGCCGCCCGGCTCGTCGCCTGGTACCGGCGCGGCCGCCGGGATCTGCCGTGGCGCAGGACCGCCGATCCATACAGGATCTGGGTCTCCGAAGTCATGCTGCAGCAGACCACGGTCGCCGTGGTGATCCCGTTCTATCGGCGCTTTCTCCGTCGCTTCCCTACCGTGCGCGCCCTGGCCTCGGCGCCGTTGGCGCAGGTCCTGGCGGTCTGGTCGGGTCTCGGCTACTACCGGCGCGCGCGCGCTCTGCGGGCGTCGGCGCGTCTCATCGTCCGGAAGCACCGGGGGCGCTTCCCGCGGCGGCTCGAGGACGCGCTGGCGCTTCCGGGCGTCGGCCGGTACACCGCCGGGGCGGTCCTGAGCATCGCCTACGGCGAGCGTCTTCCGATTTTGGACGGCAACGTGGCGCGCGTCCTGTCGCGCCTCCACCTCGTGCGCGGGACGCGGAGCGCGGCGCGCGAGCGACGTCTCTGGAGCATCGCCGCCTCGTGGGTCGCCGCCGCTCCGTCGCCCGGCGATATGAACCAGGCGCTCATGGAGCTCGGCGCCACGGTCTGCACGAAGGCTGCGCCGGCGTGCGGGCGCTGCCCAATCTCCCGGCGTTGCGCCGCCCGCGCCTCTGGGCTGCAGGAGACAATTCCGCCCGCCCGCAGAGGCAGGCAGCCGGTCGAGATGCGCACCGACGTGGCGGTCGTGTCGCGGCGCGGCCGGTATCTCCTGCGTCGCCGCGTCGATCGCGACCTGATGCGCGGCCTTTGGGAGTTCCCGACGCTCGACCGCGGCGGCCGGGGCGATGGTCTGCGTCTCGCCACGGGCAAGAGCGTGGCGTCCGTGCGTCATGCCATCACCTACCGCCGGCTTCGGGTACGCATCCGGCGCGCGCGTCTTCTGGCCGAGCCGCCGCGCGGACGGTATCGCTTCGTCGCGCCCCGCGAGCTCACCCGGCTCCCGACCTCCTCGCTGGTGCGCAAGATCCTCGCGGCGCTCGTTTGACCGTCGTTCCGCGACTGTGTTAGCGTCTTTGCTCCGATGTACAAGGTCACCGAGACGGTCGAGTTCTGCTACGGGCACCGGCTCCTGCGTTACAAGGGCAAGTGCGCCCATCTGCACGGCCACAACGGTCGCGCCGAGATCGAGCTCGCCTCACCGTCGCTCAACGATCAGTCGATGGTGGCCGATTTCTCCGACATCGGCCGCATCGTCAAGGAATGGATCGACCAGAACCTCGACCACCGCATGCTCCTGCACAAGGACGACCCGCTGGTCGAGACTCTCAGGCGTCACGACGAGCCGGTGTTCGTGATGGACACCGACCCGACGGCCGAGGCGATCGCCCGCCTGATATTCGAATACGCATCCACCCGCGGCCTCAAAGTCTCCAGCGTTCGTCTGTGGGAGACCGCCGCCTCGGTCGCCTCGTATTCGCCTTCCCCGACGAGGTGAGGGAGACGGCCGCCCGATTGCCTTCTCCGCCCCCGCTCCTGCGCAAGAGTCTCTCGGCGGTCGGGGCCCGTTTCCACCTGGTCGGTCTGTTCACCCTCTCGTCCCTTCTCGTCCGCATCGCGACCCACTGGATGGGCGAGGACGCCACCTGGTTTCCCCTGGTCGCCTCGGCGATCATCGTCTACATCGCCTGCGCCGGCGGCGTTCTCGGGATGCTGTTCCAGGCGGCGACGGAGTCCAGGCAGTCGCTCTCCTTCGTTCACTGGGCCACCCAGCTCCTGCTGCCGATCACCTGGCTGTGGCTGAAGATCTACCTGGTCGTATTCGGTCCGACCGGCATCGCGGTCGGTCTCTACCTGGCCTTCACCTCGTCGGAGACCCCGTCGGAGACGATTCGCAGGCTGCTCCTGTGGTGCGCGCCGTTCCAGGAGCTGATCGCGCTGGTCCTCGCCCTTTACAGCTTTCCGCTCTGTATCCTGTGGCGCACGCGGGGGGAATGGGGCCCGCACCTCAGGGCGGGGTGGAGAGTCCTGCGGGAGCGTTCGCCCGAGTCACGCCCGCTGCTGCTCCTTCTGGTCGTCGTCGCCGCCCTGGAGGCGGGACAGCAGTGGATGCTCGGTCCGGAGGTGTACAAGTCGCCGCCGGGATACCTCGAAGGGCTCCTCGAGCTGGCCTCGTCCTACCTGGTCCTGGTCGTGTTCTTCGGTGCGACGCGGATCGTCCTCGACCGCCTGGCGGCGGGTCCGCGCGAGGCGCCGTCCGGAGCGGGCACCGCCGCGCCCGGTCCATTCGCGTAGACGGTCGAGTCGAAGACCCCGGCCCGGCGGAACGCCTTGATCCTCTCGGCGCACTTGCTGCACAGGCCACAGTGTCTCCCGTTGCGGGGCCGGGCGCACGACAGCGTGAGATCCAGACGGAGATCGCGGCCGCGCCGGATCACATCCGCCTTCGACAGCCGGCTGTAGGGCGTACGGATACGGACGTCGGCCCCGAGGCCGGCGCGCAGGGCCTTCTCCACCGCCCTGAAGAAGACCGGCGTGGCGTCCGGGAACGGATTGGCGTGGAGGATCGCGCTGGCGATGACCGGTATGCCGCGCATGGCGCAGAAGGTGCCGGCCTTCGCCAGGAGGGCCAGGTTGCGTCCGGGCAGATAGCTCGATTCGTCGCGCGCGTGATAACCGGGGACGCCGCGGCCTGTGGTGCTCCAGTGGTCCCCGTACAGGTCGGCCATCGGCAGATCGAGGAAGCGCGGCGGCTCGAGCCGGGACGATCGCAGGGTGCGGAGAAACGATCTCAGCGAGCGGATCTCGGCGTCTTCCCAGGCCATCCCGGCGCGGACGTAAAGCGGCTGGACCGTTCGGAAGCGGCGGAGAAGATCGCGCAGCAGGACGGCGGAGTCGAGCCCTCCGCTGACCAGAGCGCAGACGACCCCGGCGCGGGCGGGCGGGGAATAGCGGCGCCGGCGCCTCCGCACGGGTCGCGGCCTAGCCGCGCAGCTTGTTCTCGGGTTTGCGTGGAGGATCGTTCGCCGGTCTTGGCGTGGGCTGGGGCTGGCCTTTGAACGACGGCGTGAGGTCCTTGTTGATCACCGCCCAGTCAGGAGATTCCTCCTCCGTCTCGACAATCGCCTCGATCGGACACTCCGGCAGGCAGGCCCCGCAATCGATGCATTCCTCGGGGTCGATGATCATGAACTCCTGACCCTGATAGTCCCCCGGATGAATGCAATCAACGGGACAGACGGCGACGCAGGTGGCGTAGCGCTCGCCAAGGCACTTTCCCGTGATGACATAAGACACTGTGAAGACCTCCTCTGCGATTGAGCCCGCAAGCTCAAGGGGGGAAATCCTATCACAAGAAACGGCGGCCTTGTAAAGACCGGGCCGCGCCCGCCGCCACACGTTCCCCGGACCGCCCGTCGCCCGGAGGGCGCGGCGCGATGGCCGGACCGCTCGCCGCCGCCTATATTTGCCGCCGTGACCAGCGACCTTCGATTGCACAATCGTAACGAGGGAGCCTGAGGTGATCTCCGCCCGCTCCCGCCGTGCGATCCTCCTGTTCCTGATCCTGCTGACGATCATCGTGCTGGCCCGCGTCGCCTCCTCGGCCGAGGGAGCGGTCCGCTCGCCGGCGGTCAGGCCGACGGCGTCGCGCCCCGAGGTCCGCTTCACCGGGGGCCCGTCGCTCACGATGAGACTCGACGAGACAGGAACCCTCCTGCCGGCTGAGTCGACCGTCCATCGCACGCTCGCCATCGAGGGGATCCGGGCGGGCTCGGGGTCGATCGAGCTCGGCTGGGAGACGCGTCTCGGCGGCGGCGTCGCCGCGCAGGGCGGCGGGCTGATCGCTTCGCACCGCGGCGGATCGTCGCGCGTCGTCCTCACCATTCCCGTGCCGCGCGTCGACGGCCCGTCCGCGATGGAGCTGACGGTCGAGGCGCGTGAAGCCGGTTCTCTGGCGGGACGCGCGACATTCCCCTTCACCGTGCTGCCGCCGATCTTCGGAAAGGGTCTTCCCGATCGCCTCGAGCGCGCGCGCGTGGCGCTCTACGATCCGGAAGGACGGGCGGCGGGGGCGCTGCAGGCCCTCGGGCTCCACTGCGAGATCTTCGCGTCGTTCGAAGGTCTGGCTCTTTACGAGGGCGACCTGATCGTGGTCGGCCCGGGCGGTTTCGCCCGTGGCCGCGAGGCGCTCGGCCCGATCCTGGCGGCGCGCGCCCGATCGGGGATGCGGCTCCTGCTCCTGGAGCAGCCATCGCTCCCGGGCACGCTCAGCGAGGACCTGAGGCTGTGGCCGTCGTTCACGCGCTCCCCCGGGAGCAGCGCCCTGGTCGCCTCGCGTCACCCGGTCCTGCGCGGTATCGCGCCCGCCGAACCGGCGGCCGGGACCGGTGTCGTCACCTCGTCGATCCGGCCCCTGCTGCCGCCGACCCACGGGAACTTCACGGTCGTTTCCGAGGTCCGGGTGCGAACCGGCGCGGCGTGGCAGGAGGGGGTGACGATCCTGGAGTTCCCAATCGGTGAGGGTCTCGTCCTGGCGGCCCAGGAGTCGCTGTGCGCCGATTTCCCGCACGAACCGCGTGCGCGCGTCCTCCTCGCGAACGCGCTCGCCTACCTCCTGGAGGGGCGCCGCGGCCTGAAGAGGACGTTCCTGTACGGCACCTCGCTCGACGATCTGCCAGCCTGTCTCGCCGGTCTCTCGCCCGGGGCGACACCCGCGCCCGCCGACCTCGAGGGGGTCGAGGCGCTCCTGGTGCCGGGCGACTGGCGCGCGCCGCGGCTGGTCGGCTCCCCGGGTCTGCCCCGGCTCGCGGAGGTGGCGCGCTTCCTGCGCTCCGGGGGGAGCGTCGTGCTGTTCAACCCGCAGCCGATGTCGCTCGACTACTTGAAGTCGGTCGCCGGCGCGCCGGTCTATTTCGAATCGTCGGCGCCGTTCCGCGCGCGTCTCGAGTCCGACGCGTCGATCTTCCAGGGGATCGCGCTCGACGATCTCGACCCGATGTGGCGCGATGGTCGCGCCGAGTTCCGCCTGCGCGTGCTGCCCGGCACGGACGATGTGGAGCCGATCGCGCTCGTGCCGGGCGTCGCCGTGTACCGCGTCGGGCGCGGCACCCTCGCGGCCCTCAGCCTCCCCGAGGCGGGCGACTGCACCGCGCCCCGCGTCTCGAGCCTGCTCGCCCGCCTGCTCACGAACCTCGGTATCCCCCTCGATCACGCGCCGGGCACCGACCCGGCCGCCGTCTCCCTCCTGGACGAGTAGAGACCTCCCCGGCCTTATAATGCCCCGGCCTTCTGCGCCGGCGCAGATCTCATCCGGGGGCATCGTGTCCGTGCGTGTCGCGATCAACGGGTTCGGTCGTATCGGCAGGATGGTTCTGCGCGCCGCCAAACAGCGCGGGCTCGACATGGATTTCGTGGCGATCAACGACATCGCCGACCTGGAGCCCCTGGCGATGGTGCTGCGCTACGACTCGATCCACGGTCCTTACCCGGGGACGGTCGATTGGCGCGAGTCCTCCCTGGTCGTCGACGACGACGAGATCCGCGTGTTCAAGGTGGGCGACAAGCGCTCGGGCGATCCGTTCGCCTTCCCCTGGCAGTCGCTCGACATCGACGTGGTGGTCGAGTCCTCCGGACAGTTCCGCCGCCGCGACGAGCTGCGGCGCCACCTCGATGCGGGTGCGCGGCGGGTGATCCTGACGGTCCCCGGCAAGGACGCGCTCGACGCCACGGTGGTGCTGGGCGTCAACGACGACAGTCTGCGGCCGCATCATCGGCTGATCAGCAACTCCTCCTGCACGACGAACTGCGCCGCGCCCGTCGCGAAGGTCCTCGAGGACGCCTACGGCATCCAGAAGGGCTTTCTCACGACGGTGCACGCCTACACCAACGATCAGCGGCTGTTCGATTACCCGCACAAGGACATGCGCCGGGGGCGCATGGCGGCCCTCAACATCGTCCCGACATCGACCGGCGCGGCGCGTGCCCTGGGCCTGGTCGTCCCGTCGCTCCAGGGCAAAGTCGAGGGCCTGGCGTTCCGCGTGCCGGTCCCCTCCGGGTCGGTGGTCGACCTGACCGTCACCACGGAGAAGAAGGCCGAGGTCGAGTCGGTTCACGCGCTGATGCGTCGGGCCGCCGACGGGCCGATGCGGGGGATCCTGAAAGTCACCACCGATCCGATCGTCTCGGCCGACATCATCGGCGACCCGCACTCGGCGATCTACGACACCTCCCTCACGCAGGTCCTGGGCGAGCGGATGCTCAAGGTGGTTGCCTGGTACGACAACGAATGGGCCTATGCCATGCGGGTCGCCGAGCTGATCACGAAGGTGCACGCCCTTGGGTCCTGACACCCCCCGGTTCCTCTGGCGCGGGCCGACGGCGACGGTGCTCGCCGCCATCGCCTGCTCCGCCGTTCTGTCGGCGCAACCCGCGGGGCGCCGCGAGATCGTCCTCAAGCAGATCGACCTGCCGCATCATTATTACTACCGGGAGATGTACCTGCCGCAGGCGACGACCGGACCCGGCTCGGTCGCCTGGTCCCCGGACGGCGGCGAGGTCGTCTACTCGATGCAGGGGTCGCTGTGGCGGCAGCGGCTCGGAACGACCGTGGCGCGCCAGGTGACCGACGGACCCGGCTACGACTATCAGCCGGACTGGTCACCCGACGGTCGCTCCATCGCCTACGCGTCGTACCGTGACGACGCGGTCGAGATCCGGCTGCTGGATGTCGCCAGCGGCACGACGCGTCCGATCATCAGCAACGGGGCGGTCAACGTCGAGCCGCGTTTCTCCCCCGATGGCAGGCGCCTGGTGTTCGTCTCGACGGTCTACGAGCGGCGCTTCCACATCCACACCATCGAACTGGACGCGACGGGCGCTCCCGGAGAGATGGAGCGGCTGACCGAAGATCACGAGAGCGGGCTGCCCCGCTACTACTACGGTCCGTTCGATCACTACCTGTCGCCCTGCTGGTCGCCGGACGGCAGGGAGATCGTCTTCGTCTCCAATCGCGGTCATATCTGGGGCACGGGAGGGTTCTGGAGGATGAAGGCCTCTCCGGGCTCGGAGATGCGCCCGATCCACGACGAAGAGACCAACTGGAAGGCGCGACCGGACTGGTCGCCCGACGGCCGGCGGATCGTCTACAGCTCGTACCTCGGGGGGCAGTGGCACCGGCTCTGGCTGATGACCGAGGACGGCGGCGATGTCCTGCCGATCACCTACGGCGATTTCGACGCGACCTCACCGCGCTGGTCGCGCGACGGCCGGCGCATCGCCTACATCTCGAACCAGGACGGGAACACCTCGCTCTGGATCATCGAGATACCGGGTGGCGGGCGGCAGCGTGTGGAGGCGAAGGAACGGGTCCCTCTCGGTCCGACCGGCCGGCTGAGGATCGCGGTCGTCGATGCGAAGAGCGGCCGGCCGATGCCAGCGCGGTTGTCGGTGACCGGTCCGGACGGCCGCACCTACGCCCCGGACGACGCCTGGCGGCAGGCCGACGACTCGTTCGATCGGCAGGAGCGCCGGTTCGAGTACAGCTACTTCCATACACCCGGATCGTCCGAAGTGGTCGTGCCGGCCGGCTCCATCGTCGTCGAGGCGATCCGGGGGCTGGAGCGCGCCGTGGTCACGCGGCGGATCAGCGTCGCGCCCGGCGCGGTCGTCCCGGTCCGTATCGCCCTCGAGCGCATCGCCGACCTGCCGTCCAGGGGATGGTGGAGCGGCGATCTGCACGTGCACATGAACTACGGCGGCTCCTACCGCAATACCCAGCGCCACCTGGCGTTGCAGGCCGCGGCCGAGGATCTGGCGGTGATCGAGAACCTGGTCGTGAACAAGGAGCAGCGCGTCCCCGACATCGCCTCGTTCCCCGACCGGCCGGCGCCGCCATGGACGGAGGGCGCGCTCATCGTCACCGGCCAGGAGTACCACACGAGCTACTGGGGTCACGCCGCGATCCTCGGGCCGCGCGATCATTTCCTGCTCCCTCCCTACGCGGCCTACGTCAACACCGCCGCCGCCAGCCTGTATCCCAACAACCCGGCCGTCTTCGACCGGGCGCACGCGCAGGGCGCGCTGACCGGGTACGTCCATCCCTTCGAAACCGAGCCCGATCCGTCCAACACCGACGTGCCGCTCACCAACGATCTGCCGGTCGGCGCCGCGCTCGGCAAGATCGACTATCTGGAGGTCGTCGGATTCAGCGACCATGTCGCGACGTCCGCGGTCTGGTACCGCCTGCTCGATTGCGGCTTCCGGCTGCCGGCCGGCGCCGGCACCGACGCCATGGCCAACTACGCGTCGTTGCGCGGTCCCGTCGGCGTGAACCGGGTCTACGTGAAGACCGGCGCGCGACCGGACCACGCCGCGTGGCTGGCGGGGCTTCGCGCCGGAAGGACGTTCGTCAGCAACGGACCCCTCCTGGAGTTCACGCTCGGCGGCAAGCAGGTGGGCGACACGCTGCGGCTGCCCGCGGCGGCCGCCGCCGTCCGTCTGACGGCCTCCCTGCAGTCGATCGTGCCGGTGGACCACCTTCAGGTGATCGGCAACGGCAAGGTGGTCGCGGATCTGCCTCTGGCGGACCGTCGCACCGTCGCCTCGATCACGCACGCCATCCCGATCGCGGCGAGCGGCTGGTACGTCCTGCGGGCCTACGCCGACGGGCCGGCGCATCCCGTGATGGACATCTACCCGTACGCCACCACCAGCCCGATCTACGTCGACGTCGCCGGCGCGCCGGGTGGCTCGCCCGAGGACGCCCGCTATTTCGTCGCCTGGATCGACCGGCTGGAGAAGGCGGCCCGGGCGCACCGCGGCTGGAACAGCGCGACCGAGAAGGAGGCGGTGCTGGACGATATCGCCAGGGCGCGGGCGGTCTACGAGAAACTGATCACGCCCTGACGGCGCGCGCGGCGGCTCACGGCTTCGGCGCGGCTTTCGTGTCGCGCGGCAGGATGCGCTCGATGAAGGCCGCCGCGGCGGCGCCGACCTTCTCGTACTGGCCGCTGAAGTGATGCGCCCCGGGCAGCAGGACGACGTCGCGCCGTTCGTCGCCGCGCAGCGCGGCGCAGATCGACTCTTCGTCTTTTTCCCCCGCGGCACAGAAGGTCGGCAACCCCTCCAGGGCGCGGGCGTGATCGACGACCCGGTAGGGCGTCGGCTTCTCCCTGGTCCGCAGCCAGTCGAGCACGCTCACTTCGAACGAGGCGTGCGGTCCGGGGGAGATCAGGATCAGCCCCGAGAAGACCCCCGTCAGATCGGGCCGGTCGAGGACCACCGGCATGACCTCCGCCCCGAACGAGTAGCCGCCCGCGAGCAGCGGCAGGCCGTCGCGCCGGCAGATCGCGACCAGCCGCTTCAGGTCGGCCGCCACCTGGTCCGGCGGCTTCTCGTGCCAGAAATACTTCAGGGTGTTGATGGCGACCGTCGAGACGTCATGCTCGGCGAGGATCTGTACGAGGGTCTTGTCGAAGTTCGACCAGCCTCCGTCCCCCGAGATGAACAGCAGGATCGTCCGCGGCCGTTCCACCAGCCGGAGCACCAGCGGCAGATCGAGATCGCGCAGGTCCTTCTCGAAGTCCGTGTCGCCACCCGCCGGTCGTGGCTTCGCCGCAGTCTCCGCCTCCCCGGCCGCCCGCACGATTCCCGCGACGCCCTCGTCGAACGCCTCGCCCCATTTCTTCGGATTGCCGTAGCCGTGGCCGACGCCGGGCATCGCGGTCACGTGGGCCCCGCGCACCTCCGCGGCGAACGCCTCCGTCGCCGCCGGCGTGCAGGTGTGGTCGGAGAGACCCTGCAGGATCTCCCAGCGGCACGAGATCTCCGGAACCGTCGGCAGATCGGCCCGCTTCTTGCGCGCGTCGAACATGGGCCGGAACCTGTCGTGAGGGCAGAGCGGCGGCACGCCTTCGAGATCGGGGCAGAAGCCGAGACTCATTCCCCCCGAGAAGCTTTCCGAGGAGGCCGCCAGGGCGGCGTACACCAGCATGGCGCCGCTGGAGTAGCCGATGAGGAACGGCCGGGTGTACTCCGGGAACTGGAGCTGCTTCTCGAGCGCCTGGCCGATGACCTCGAGATCCCCGGCCGGGTACCAGCAGGGAGACCGGGAGGAACGGGCGGCGTCCCGCAGGCGGGGATACGACAGGCCGGCGACGACCGCCGGTCCGCCCGCGCAGGCGCGTCGCGCCATGTCCAGGACCCCCTTGCTCCATCCGCCGTCGCCGCTCAGGAACAGGATCGCCCGGTCGGTCGGGTCGGGAGGCACGTAGATGGTCGCCTCCCCCACGATCGGCAGGCGCAGGATGCGCTCCCCGACGGCGGGAATCCCGGTCATCACGGCGGCGAGCGCGAGGGCGATCACGAGGTTCCCCTTCGGGGCTGCAGGAAGGATCGCCAGCCGCCCGCGATCAGCACCGACACCTGCACGACGGCCAGCGGCCATTCCCAGAATTCGGGATAGGCCATGTAACGCGGCACCCAGGTCGGGTGAAATTTCGCCTTGTAGGCGCGCAGACCCTGGAAGTTGTAGAGCCCCTCGCCGTGGCGGAACAGGAGATGCGCCAGCTTCTCCCACAGACGCGCGCCGCTGAGCTCGCCGACCGACGCCAGCGGCGCCATCCCGAAGTTGAACGTCTCGTACCCGGCCTCCTTCCCCCACTTCAGGAGCTTGACGAAGAGGTAGTCCATGATGCCCTCGGGAGCGGCGCGCGAATACCGCATCAGATCGATCGACAGCTCCTGCTTGCCGGGACCGGTGAGGACGTTGGCGAAGGCCACCGCCTTGCCGAGATGATCGAGGACCAGGGCGCACGGGAAACGGCGGAGGTACTCCTCGCTCCACGAGCCGATGGAGAACTGCTTCTCGCGCGCCTCCTTGCTCTCGAGCCATTCATCCGAGATCTGCTTCAGATCGGAGAGTCGACCGTCCACCTCGGCGGGCGGAATGACGCTGAAGCCGAAACCCTCGCGTGTCTCGATGCGGTTGACGGCGTGACGAAAGTGCTTCCACTTGGCGCCCTCCAGGGACAACGTGTCGAGACCGAGGATCGCCTCTTCGCCCAGCTTGAAGAAGGAGAACCCGTGATCGTGCAGGAGCGGCAGCCAGAACGGCGCGACCTGGTAGAACACCAGCCGGCGGTCCATCTCCTGGGCCCGCGCCATCAGCGACTCCAGGAAATCACGTTCCTCGCCGGGCGGAACGGTCGGATCGCTGAAGACCACGAGGTAGGCCCCGACGACGCGGTAGGCGCAGAAGGCGCGCTCGCCATGGAAGAAAATCGCCTTGTCGCCGGCGGCGACCATCAGGGGCGAGGTGCCCGAACCGCACTCCGCGTGGATGCGCAGCGCACGCTCGATCTCGTCACGCTCGGGCGCCTCGAAGCGCGCCGGCACGCGCATGCCGACGTACAGGAGCAACGCGACCGTGGAAATCCCCAGAAGCGCGAGCGAGCGCAGGAAGCGCGCCACCTGGTCGGCGTGGCCGACGAATCCGAACGTCCACCACAGGGACGGCTGGTACGGAACGGCGGTCTGGGAGCTGAAGCCGACCAGCGCGAACACGCCGAAGGCGAAGGCGACGATGGCGATCGTGGTCCAGCCGAACCAGGGGGCCCGTCCCTCCCTCTTGAAGAGCGCCCCCTGGGACGCGGTGATGGCGGCCAGGGCGAACAGGATGATCGCCTCCTCGTAATCGAGGCCCTTGAGGACCGCCATGATCCCGCCGACCAGCAGGACCACCACGGTCAGCCGGTGCGCCTCCCGGTATCCACGCGCGATCCCGCGCGCCAGGACGAGGAGGACCAGGCCGGTCAGCGCCCCGAGGAGGTGCGAGATCTCGACGACGCCGATCGGCACCCAGCGTTTCAGGATGACCAGCCGGTGGGCCAGGGCCGGCGACGCGGTGCTCGCCAGGAGGATGACCCCGCCGCTGCCGATCAGGAGGGACAGGATCGACGGAACGGGCCGCAGCCAGCGCGCGCCGGTCCGCGCGCCGTGCCCCAGGAGCAGGATACAGGCCAGGAGCCACGGCAACATGTAATAGATCGCGCGGTACGCGATCAGGACGGCCCCGGCGGCGGCCGGCTCGACCGGAAGGCGGATCAACCAGAAGGCGTCGGCGCTTCCGAGACCGCCGGGGAGGAGGGAGATCACCCCGATCAGCTGGCCGGAGAAGAACGTCCGGACGATGTCGGGAATCTCCACCGGCTCGCCGGCGGCGCGCACGAATGCCACGAACGCCGCGGCGGCCAGCCCCCAGTCGAGGAACGCCACTCCGAACAGCGCCGCCCAGGCACGCCCCCTCCGGCGCGCCCATCCGGGCGCCGCCGCCCTCCGTCCCAGGCGGCCGAGCAGCAGCGCCAGGAGCCCCAGGATCGCGAGCGCGGCGACCGGGGCGAGCGCGGGCGGCGCCGCCCAGGTGCTGATGAAACAGACCGCGAGGGTCGCCGCGAACGCCATGATGTTGGCGACGATCGCGTTGCTCAGGACGGCCGCATCCACCGAGTACGGCCGGTACAGGAGAAACCGGATGGCCGGCCCGGCGATCGGGCCGAGAGTCAGGAAATTGCTCCAGGCGAAGGCGATCGTTCCGAGCCCCCAGCGCGAGGCGCGGGGCACCGGCGATCCCTCCAGTGTGATCAGATCGTAGCAGCCGAGGAGCGCCAGGTTCAGGAGAGTCAGGGCCGAGGCGATCGCCAGCCAGCGGGACGACAAGGAGTGAAGCGTCTGACCGACCTGGACGAGATCGATCCGGCGCAGCTCCTCCCAGCCGAGGTAGCTGACCGCTCCCACGAGCAGGAACGGCCACCACCGGCTGGCGCTTCCCAGCACCCGCAGGGCGAAGACGTAGGGCCTGCCCCGTTCCGCCGAGGCCGCGGTCTGGTTCATCGCGCGAGAGTATAAACCGTATTATCATCGCGCCGGGATGCGTCCTCCGTCGCGCCGGCAGGCGGGAATTCTCCTGGGGTGCTGTCTTCTGCTCGGTCTTCTCGGTCTGTCCCCGTGGGGACTCTGGGAGCGGGACGAGGGGCGCTACGCCGACGTCGCGCGCGAGATGCTGGAGAGGCGCGACTTCGTCACGCCACGAATCGACGGCGCGGTCTTCCTCGACAAGCCGCCGCTGGTCTACTGGGTGACCGCCGCCTCGCTGGCGGTCTGGGGGCGCGGCGAAACCGGGGCGCGCTTCGGGCAGATCCTGTTCGCCACCGGCGTCCTGCTCGTCACCCGGCGCATCGGTCTTCTCCTGTGGGACCGACGGCGCTCACATCTCGCGGTCCTGGTGCTCGCTTCGTCGCTTCTCTTCTTCGCGGCCAGCCACGTCCTGACCCTCGACATGGGACTGGCGTTCTTTGTGTCGCTCGCTCTTCTCTGTTTCCTGAGGGGTTACCGCTCCGGGGCGTCCGGGGTCGGCGCCTACCTCGGCATGTTCGCCGCCGCCGCGGGCGCGGTGCTGACGAAGGGCCCGATCGGCGCGGTCCTGCCGGCCCTGACGGTCGCCTGCTTTCTCCTGCCCCGCGGCGAGTGGCGACGGGCCGGAGAGATTCCCTGGCTGCGCGGCTGCCTCGTGTTCCTGGCGATCGTCGCGCCGTGGTACGTCGCGGTGTCGGTCGCCAATCCCGAGTTCGCCCGCTACTTCTTCGTGCACGAGCACCTGGAGCGTTTCGCCACGACGGTGCACCGGCACAGGGGATCGTGGTGGTATTACCTTGCCGTCCTGGGAGCGGGGCTGATGCCCTGGAGCCTCATGCTGCCGGCCCATCTGGTGCGATATCGTGCCCGCCTCCGGGATCTGACCGGCGACCTGCGCGCCGAGGCTCCCGCCTTCCTCTGGGCCTGGCTGGCGCCCGGGCTCCTGCTCTTCAGCCTGTCGCAGTCCAAGCTGCCGCTCTACGTGCTGCCTCTTCTCCCCGCCGCCGCCCTGCTCCTCGCCGCGATGATCGAGCGCGACCTGGACGAGGCGGCGAGCCGCCCGATGCTCCTGTGGCCGTCCTCCGTCCTGCTCATCGTCGCGGCCGGGACGATCGTTCTCCGGAACGGCCCCGGCGAATGGGACTTCCTGAGGCGCGCCGGGATCGGCTGGCCGCTGCTCCTGTCGGTCGCGGTCCTCGCCGGCGGCGCGGTGCTCCTGGGGTACGCCCTGGCGCGGCACGGGCGTCGCGTCGGCGCGCTCCTGGCCACCGCGTTCCTGTGGATGGCCGCCTGCTATTCGATCTTCGCGGTCATCGGCCGCATCGGGTTCCTGAACAACACCCGACAGTTCGCGAACGTCCTGCGCGCCGAAGGATTCGCGGCCGAGCCGGTGTATGCCTATCACTGCTATCTGCGCGGTCTGCCGTTCTATCTGGACGAGACCGTCGGATTGGTCTCGCCGCACAGCGACGACCTGAGACTCGGGAGGATCACCCGGCACGACACCGGCACCTTCCGGGAGGAGGCCGATCTTCTCGCCTCCCTCCAGGGGCCCGGCAGGGTCTTCGTGGTCCTGCGGCGCGGAGATGTCCAGGAGCTGCAGCGCCGCGTGGCGCAGCCTCTGTTCATCCTGGCGCGATCGCTGGAGCACGATCTGGTCAGCAACCGTCTCGGCGCCGGAGCGTCGCGGACGCTGCGCGCGCTCCTTGAGACCGGCGGCATCCACCTGGAAGCCGACCTCGAACGGGCCGCGCGTCTCGTCCCCGGCGGTGAGGTGACCATGATCGAAATCGAAATGGTGGACGGTGAGCCGGTCTGTTTCCTGAGCGTGCGGAGCGCCGGCGCCACCTTCGCGGTGCGATTCCCGATCGCGCGGCCGGCCGATCTGACGGTCACGCCGGATGAGCGGGATCGCGGCGAGGAAGGCCGCGCGCGCTACCTCGTCCGCCTGGCGACGTCCCCGCTCCCGGCGGCCGAGGCCGGTCGCCTGCTTCGGTCGTCCGTGGGTGGATAGAAAAAAGGGACGCGGCCTCACGGCCGCGTCCCCCGTTTCGCACGCTCGAGTGTCTTACTTCGACGAGGCCTTGCTGGCGGCTGGCTTGGCCACCCTGATCTGCTGGGCGACCATCCTGCCTTCCTTCTCGGTGTAGTGAATCGTCGCCGAGTCGCCCGACTTCAGGTCGTCCAGCTTGCCCGGTTTTCCGGCCACCGTCACCTTCCCCTTGGCGTCGAAGTTGAAGGTGAGCTCCTTCGCTTCCCCGCCGCCCTTCACGTTCTCTTTGATCGTGAAGGTGTTGCTCGCGGCGTCCACGCTCACCACCTCACCGACCACCGTGTGGCTGTTCGACTTCGAGGTGGCCTTCGGGGCTGCCATCGACAGGGTGGCGAGACCCAGGACGCATACGGCAACAAGACTCAGGATAAACAGTTTGCGCATTTTGACGTACCTCCTCATCCGGAGCAAAGCAACTTCAGTGCCAGGCTCGAGAAAGGCACACCGGATGAATTGTAAGCCGCTCAGCTACAGCCACTTGGAGAACCCCGGGACGGGCCAGGCGAGGGAAATGCTCGGAAGGGTGCCGGCCTTTTTCTTAACGATCCGGGGCGGTGGCTGCACCATTTGGTGCAGCCTCCGACGATGGCTGAACCTCCGCCCGACCGGTCTCGTCACTCAGACCGAACTTCTTCAGACGGTACTGGAAGGTGCGCCGCGTCATGCCGAGGAGGCGGGCCGCCGCGGAGACCGACCTCCCCTTCTCGAGCGCCTGCTCGAGGAGCTGTTTCTCCACCGCCTCGAACGAAATGCCGCTGTCCGGCATCTCGATCGCCAGAGCCGTCGCGACCTCCTTCTGACGCACTTCCTGGGGCAGGTCCTCGATTCCGATCCTGGCGCCCTCCGCGAGAAGGACGGCCCGCTCGATCGTGGACTCGAGCTGCCTGACGTTTCCCGGCCAGTGATACCGCATGAGGACCGCGAGCGCGCGGTCGTCGATCCCCCGGATCGTCTTTCCGGCGTCGGCCGCGTGGCGCGCGATGAAACGGTCCACCAGACGCGGAACGTCCGTGAGGCGCTCGCGCAGCGGCGGCAGCTGGATCGTCAGGACATTGAGACGATAGTAGAGATCCTCGCGGAATTTTCCGTCCTGCATGAGACGCGTGAGATTCTTGTTCGTCGCGGCGATGATCCGCACGTCGACCCGCAGCGAGTCGTTTCCACCGACGCGCCGGATCTCCTTCTGCTGCAGCGCGCGCAGGATTTTCGCCTGCATCGTCAGCGGGAGGTCGCCGATTTCATCCAGGAACAGGGTGCTGCCCGAGGCCTCCTCGAACAGCCCGATCTTGCGCGCGATCGCTCCCGTGAAGGCCCCCTTCTCGTGGCCGAACAGCTCGCTCTCCAGGAGCGGCTCGGGCAGGGCGGCGCAGTTGATGGCCAGGAACGGGCGGGCGTGGCGCGGCGAGTTGTAGTGGATGGCGCGCGCGATCAGCTCCTTGCCGGTCCCCGACTCGCCGTAGATCATCGCCGTCGAGGCGCTCGGGGCGATCTTGGTCACCAGACGGAAGACATCCTGCATCTTGCCGTGATCGCCGATGATGTTCGCGAACGAGAAGCGATCGACCAGCTGCTGCTGCAGCGCCAGGTTCTCGCGCAGCAGGCGCGCCTTCTCCATCGCCCGGCGGACCGCCAGGACGACCGTGTCGCGCACCAGCGGCTTGGTGAGGTAATCGAAGGCGCCTTTCTTCATCGCCTCGACGGCGGTGTCGATGGTGCCGTGGGCGGTCATGAAGATCACGCAGGTCTGCGGCGCGGTCCGGAGGACCTCGTCGAGCAGTCCGATGCCGTCCATGCCGGGCAGCTTGAGGTCGGTCAGGATGACCGGTGGCGGGTCGTCGCGCAGCGTCGCCACGGCCGCCTCCGCGGTCGTCTCGGTCTCGACGTCGAACCCCTCACGCCCCAGGATCGCCTTCAGGATGTCGAGCTGGCGGGTCTCGTCGTCCACCACCAGGACACGCGCCGTGTCCATGACGTCACGCCCCCGCGTCCGGCCGACCGCATCCGGTTCGCATCATGCGGCGCTCAGGGACTCGCCGGCGTCCCGGGGTCCGTTGACTGGAAGGCTGATGCGCAGCGTCGTCCCCCGGGTGGGGGCGCTGTCGACCTTGATCTCGCCTCCATGGTCCTGGACGATCCGCTGGGTGATGGCCAGACCGAGCCCGACCCCCGCCTCGCGTGTCGAGAAATAGGGATCGAAGATGCGCTCCAGGTCGGCGGGCGCGATCCCGCAGCCGGTGTCGCGAAACGCGATCGACACCCGCGGCTCACCGGCGGCGTCCCGGGCCGTCTCCGCCTCGACGGTCAGGCTGCCCCCGGCGGGCGTCGACTGGATGGCATTGATCGCCACGTTGAGGAAGCAGGTCCGCAGACCCTCGGGGTCGGCCCGGACCACCGGCAGGTCCGGCGGGATGCGCTGCTCGATCGTGATCCGCTGGTCCCGGGCCTTGGCCTCGGTCAGCGACAGGACCTCGTCGATGATCTCGTCGACCCGGCAGACGCGCAGAGCCAGGCGCGGCGGGCGACCGTAGCTGAGGAAATCACTCACCATCCGGTTCAGCCGGTCCAGCTCGAGACGCACCGACGCGATGATCCTCTGGTACTCCGCCGAGTGCGCTTCGTCCGCGGGACCGTATTCCGTCCCCAGATGGTCGATGCTCAGGCTGATCAGGTTCAGCGGGTTGCGGATTTCGTGGGCCACCGCCGAGGCCAGACCGGCGACGGCGGAGGCGCGCTCCGCCCGTCGCAGCCGGGACTCGAGCGCCCGCTGCTCGAGCAGCTTCTCGACCATGGTGTTGAACGTCGCGCCCAGCCGCCCGACTTCGTCCCGGCGGGTGGTGCGGACGCGCGCGGAGAGGTCGCCCTCCGCGACCCGGCCCGCCGCCCTGGCGAGCTGGTCCAGGGAGCGCGTCACGCCGTACGAGAGACCCACCACGCCCGCCATGCCGACGAGGAACACGATCCCCGTGGCCAGGAGGCGTCGCGTCAAGGCGTCGTGGATGATCTGCTGGAAATCGTCCAGGAGGAGGTGCAGGCGGACGTAGCCCCGCTTCTCGTTGTCGACGATGATCGGGATGTCCAGGGTGTACGGTTTCTTCCCCTCGAACTCGGTGTCGTCGTCCTCCAGCGTCCCGGTGATGATCACGTGCTCCCCGTGCCGCGGCAGACGCGCCGAACGGAGCGTCTTGCCGATCTTCGACAGGTTGGACGACGCGACCACCTGCTTCTCGTTGCTCAGGATCGAAATTTCCTTGACCCCCTTGCTCGACAGACGCTGCACGTAATCGCTCAGGAGCTTGTCGTCGCTCATCCCCTTGGAGGTGAGCTGCTGGACGCTGATCTGCAGGGCCTTCGAGAGCGACTCGGTCTGCCCCTGGATCTCGTCGAGCAGCTCCACCTCGAAGTGCGAGTACAGCAGAAAAGAGCTCGTGAGAGTCAGGAGCATCATCACCAGGACGATCAGGAGCAGCCTGGTGCCGATCGTGAGCCCGCGAAAGGGATTGGTCATGGACGCCTCCCGAGCGACCGTCGGGGTCCAGCGATCCTAGCACAGCGCCCCGGGCGGGACCTCTTGACCGGCGGGCGCTAGCCGGCCCCGTCAGTAGGTCAGGAAGGCGCCGGCGATGAGCTCGCTGTCGGGCGCCCCGTCCTTGAGCGGGATGGCCACCGCGCCGCGCCATCCGCCGCGTCCCCGCCGGCCGCGCGACTGCAGGCCGAGCGTCAGCCGTCCGTCATCGGCGGCCCCTTCGATCCGATTCGTCTCGTAGGAGCCTTCGATCACGATGGTCAGCCTCGGCGTTGCGGGCAGCAGGATGCCGCCGCCGAACAGCAGGGTGTCGTTCGTGTGCGGGAGCGGGGCGTCGGGATCTCCGTTGAACCGGAACCCGGCGTTCGCGGTGAACGACACCGCGTCGAGATCGGCGCGCCAGGCGGCGAACAGCTCCGCGTCACGCGCCCCGGTCCCCAGGCCCTTGTTCTCGTCGGCGGTCGGAAGCTTCAGCAGGGCTCCCAGGGCGGTCCGGGAGCGGCCTCCCGGGAAGCGATACTTGGCGTAGAGGTCGAGGTCGGACAGACCCGAACCGCTCGGGCCGGTGTCCGGTCGGACGTCGGTCCAGCCGAAGCGCAGACCCGCCTCCACGTCCCTGACGACCTTGAACGCGACGAGCGGGCCGATGAAGTGCACGGTTCCGCCGGGGAGGTTTTCGTAGCGGTACTGCACCTCCGCCCATCCCCCGGTGGACACCGCCGCGTCCTCGATGAAGCGCTGGAACAGCCGCCGATCGTTCCGGTCGCCGATGTTCTTCTTTCCGTACGCAGCGCCCGGCGGCCCCCCCTCCGGAGGAGCCGCCGGCTGGTCCTGGCAGAGCGCAGGGAGCGCGGCGATCTGCAGGAAGAGAAAGAGGAGGGCGACGATGTCAGAACGGTGATCGCGCATCCGTTGACCTCCGAGAGTCGGCCGTTGCGAACAAAGGGGCCTATCGTAACCGTCCCGTCAGGATACCGCCAGTTGCGCGAACCCCGTTTCCACCGTACTGGAGTATCCATATGACCATCGACACGCGGCGATTGACCGGCCGGCCCGAGGTGTGGGCCGTCGGCGGCGGCAAGGGAGGCACCGGCAAGTCCCTGGTCGCCGCCAGCCTCGGGATCCATCTCGCGCAGATGGGACGCAGGGTGATCCTGGTCGACGGCGATCTCGGGGCGCCGAACCTGCACACCATCCTCGGCATGGACCCGCCGCCCCTGGCCCTCAGCGATTTCGTCAAGAGACGGTTCGATTCGATCGACACGGTGGTCTTCGAGACCGGGGTGGAGCGGCTGTCGCTGATCAGCGGGGCGCGCAACAGCCTCGACATCGAGAGCCTGAAGCACTTCCAGAAGACCCGTCTCCTGCGGGTCCTCCTCGGCCTCCCGGCCGACGTCGTGCTGCTCGACCTGGGGGCCGGCACCTCGCTGAACGTCCTCGACCTCTTTTCGCTGGCCGACCGGGGGCTCATGGTGATCCTCCCCGAACCGACCTCGGTCGAGAACTGCTACCGCTTCCTCAGGGCGGCCTTCCTGAGACGTCTGTACCATCTGGGAAGGACGCTCGGTCACCAGCCGATCATCGACCTGGTGATGGAGCACCGGGACCAGGCGGACGACGGACGGCCGTACGAGATCATCGACGAGATCGCGCGCGTCGATTCCTGCGTGGCGGCGACGCTGGCCAGCCACGTCGAGACCTTCCTGCCGCACCTCGTCATCAACCAGGTGCGCTCGCACGAGGACGAGCGGCTGGGCGAGTCGATGGAATGGATCGCCAACCGCTTCGTGCGGATCCCGATGCGCTTCGCCGGGGCCATCCCGTACGACCCGACCCTGGTGCAGTGCGTCAAGACGCGCCGGGCCTATCTCTCCGAATATCCCCGCACGCGCACCGCCGAGATGCTGCGCGCCGTGTCCGAGTCGTTCTCGCTGCCGCGCACCGGGCCGGTCGGGGCGCCCGGCCGGCGCACGCCCGAGCGCGACGCGTACCAGGCCCTCGATCTCCGCCCCGGCGCGATGCAGGACGAGATCCTGACCGCCTACATGCGGCTGCGCCGCACCCTGCGCTCCGACTCGCCGGCGCTCGCGTCCCTCGACTGCGAGGTCGAGCGCCAGGCCACGGTGGCCGCCATCGAGGAGGCCTACCGCTCGCTGTCGCGCAACCTCTCCGCGCCCGCTCCGCGGCGGCGCGGTCCGGTGCGCTCCTCCGTTCCCTTCCTCTAGGGGCGGGCGCCGGGCGCGCGATTCATCTGCGGATGAGCCAGGCGTCCCAGTTGAGCACGATGGTGATGGCGGCGGTGTCCCCGACCGCCCCGACGGCCGCGGCGATCAGGAACCGCTTGCCGTCGGGCATGACCGTGTGGCGACGGATCGAGGTCAGGCGGGTCATCACGATCTTGAAAACCGTCTCCGGAGTCCCCGCCTGGACGGTCGAGCCGGTGGTCTTCACGGCCACCGCTTTCATCGTCCCGTCGAGCTCCATGTAGTACAGCTCCCTGCCGTCCGATCTCCAGACCGGCTGCGCGCCGCCGTTGTTCGAGATCTGCCACTTGCCGCCGGGGCTGGGAAAGGTCTGCACGTAGACCTCCCCCCTCCCCGATTCGTCCGAGTCGTAGGCCAGCCACCGTCCGTCGGGCGAGATCGTCGGGTGACTCTCGTTGAACGGAGTCACCAGGAACGGCCGTGGCGCTGGGTCGCCCCGCAGCGACACGATCCAGATGTCGTTCGTCGACGTCGGGGTGTTCGAGGCGAAGACCAGGTACTGGCCGTCCCGGGACGAGTCGAGCGCGCTCACGGCCCGATCCAGCTTCACCAGCAGCTGACCGGGCGTCGCTCCGCTGGCGGCCTTGGAGTAGATCCCGGGGCTCCCCTCGGGCACGGCGTAGTACACACGGCTGCCGTCGGCGGACCACGCGGGCGTCCTCTCGTTTCCCGGCTCGAAGGTGAGCCTCGACCCGATCCCGCGCGCCAGGTCCATCACCCAGATGTCGGAGGTGATGGCGTTCGGCTCGACCCGTTCGACCGCCACGCGCGTGCCGTCGAACGAGAGCGCCGGGTTTCCGAGATCGCCCAGTGGGCCGAACTGCCCCGTCGGCCTCCCGGCCCGGTCGAAGAACCCCATCTGCCGCTCCAGATCCGCGCCGCTCTTGTACGCCAGCATCCGGGTCCCGGACAGGCTGAACGCGGTGTACAGAGTGTCGGTGTTGCGGCTCACCTCCTCCACGATCGGGGTCGGATCTCCGCGCAGCTCCAGGGTCCCGGGATCGAACGGCTGGGCCACGAGCGCGCCGCCGCGCAGGAACAGAAGGTACCCCGGCGGGGCATAGAGCGCGCCCGACTCGGCCCCCAGCAGGCGGTTCGGGCCGCCCGAGTCGAGGGACGCTGTCCAGATCCAGGAGTCGTCCCTTTTGGCTCCGACCGCAAGGTAGGTGAAGTGCGCGCTGTCCGGCAGGAAGGAGGGCCATTGATGCCCACCGGGCTCGCGCGACGTGTCGGGATGCGTTACGGCGATCGCCTCGCCTCCCGACGACTTCACCCGCATGAGCCCGGCCCCGGGCGCCGGAGAGAACAGAATCGTGCCGTTCGTGCCCCACGAGCCGCCCCTGCCGTCGGACGCATCGCACAGCGTGAGCGGCGGGCCCCCGGTGATGTCGAGCCGCTTCAACTTCCCCCCCGCGAAGAACGCGACCGAGCGGCTGTCGGGGGACCAGAACGGGAACGAGGCGTTTCCCGTGTCCGTGCCCGCCAGGGGACGGATCTCCAGCGAATCGATCGCGCGGATCAGGAGACGGCCCACGCCGTCCGCGCCGCTCGAGAAGAACACGATCTGCCGGCCGTCGGGCGAAAGCGCCATCGAGTTCCAGGGACGCCAGGTGACCGTCTCCGTCTGCGGGATGGAGAAGCGCATGACCGCCGCCGGCCGGGGTCCCGCGGCGGGACGAACGAGATAGAGCGCCAGGACGATGGTCGTCAGAAAGAAGAGTCCGGCCGCCGCCATCCAGCGACGCTCACGGATGCGGCGGCTTCCCGGAGACGTCGCGTGCGGACCGGGACGGATCCCGGTCGCCGGCTGCGAGCCGGACTCCGTGATCCACCTGATCTCGCGCGCCAAATCGCCCGCCGACTGCCACCGGTCGTCCGGATCCTTCGCCAGGCACTGGCTCACCAGTCGATCCAGGGCCGGCGGCGCCAGCGGCTGCAACTCCGAGATCGGACGCGGATGCTCCTTGAGGATCGCCGCGATGAGGGACGCCTGGCTTCTGCCCACGAACGCTTTCCTGCCCGTCGTCATCTCGTAAAGGACCGTCCCGAACGAGAAGATGTCCGAGCGCGCATCCGTGTCCTTCCCTTCCAGCTGCTCGGGGGCCATGTACTGGAATGTTCCGACGATCGTCCCCTCCGCGGTCAGCGACCGGCTCATGGTCGGTGAACGCGACAGCCCGTCCCCGGCCGGCGCCGGCCCTGTCGCGTGCGCCAGACCGAAATCGAGGAGCTTGATTCCCGATTTCGTCACGAAGACGTTAGCGGGCTTCAGATCGCGATGCACGATGCCGCTCCGATGCGCCCGCTCCAGAGCCTCCGCGATCTCGCCGGCGTGGCGCAGCACCTGCCCGATCGGCAGAGCCCCCCTCTCGAGCGCGGCGGCGAGCGTCTCCCCTTCCAGAAGCTCCATGACGAGGTAGTCCACCCCCTCCTGATGGCCGATGTCGTGGAGAGTGCAGATGTGCGGATGATTCAGCCGGGAGACCGCCCGTGCCTCGCGCTCGAAGCGGGCACGAACTTCCGGCGTGGACGAGAGTTGCGCGGGCAGCACCTTGACCGCGACGAAGCGTTCCAGCCGCGTGTCCCGCGCTCGGTAGACCTCTCCCATGCCGCCCGCGCCGAGCGGGGCGACGATCTCGTAAGGACCGAGTCTGCTTCCTGGCGCCAGCGCCACGGGCCGTTGGACCCCGACGAACGTTTCTGCCGCGTGGCTCTCGAGGCCGGCCGAGGCAGGGCCCCGATGGTAATGCGCGAGGCGGGGCGGCGCAAGCACCGTTGCGGCCGGTCACCGGCGGCCCCCTGTGGACATCGACGGTGACCGGATTACATTGGACTCGAAGGCTGCGGGGCGTCGCCCTCGGATTGCAGAAACGTAACCAGGGCGCTCGCGCGCCGCTTCATGCTGAGACGGTGACCATGCCGCGTGAGGCCCACGATCAAACCACGGCGATCGACCGGGCGTCCCTGGACACCGGCAGACTCCAGAAGACGCTGGCGGCCCTGGTGGTGCTGCGCGGCGCCGAGATCGGACGCAATTACCGCCTGCGACGCGGACCGACGATCATCGGCCGGGGCTTCGGGGCCGAGATCCGGCTGCCCGACGACCTGGCATCACGCGAGCACGCCCGTCTGGACTGTCTCTGGGATCCCGAGCGGAAGACCGCGACGTTCCATCTGGTCGATCTCGACAGCACGAACCACACCTTCGTCAACTCGGAGCGTGTCGACACGGTGGAGCTGAGGGAAGGGGACAAGATCCAGATCGGCGACACCGTGCTGAAGTTCGTCCTGCTGGACGAGATCGAGGCGAAATTCCACGAGGAGGTCCGCAACCGGATCTCGTACGACCAGCTGACCGGGCTTCTCACCAAGGAGTCCCTCTACCTGGCTCTCGAGAGGGAGCTGCAGCGCTGTCTCCGGTACGAGCTGCCGCTCTCCATCCTGATGTTGGACCTCGATCGCTTCAAGTCGGTCAACGACACGCGCGGACACCTGATGGGCAGCCACGTGCTGGCCGAGGTCGGCCGGCTCATCCGCGAATCGACCCGCGCCGTCGACGTCGCGGCCCGTTACGGCGGCGAGGAGTTCGTGGCCTATCTGTCCGAGACGGCGACCGTGGGTGCCGGTCAGGCGGCGGAGCGGATCCGCCGCTCGATCGAGGAGCATCGCTTCACCCTGGACGGCGCGACCCTCCGGGTGACGATCAGCATCGGCATCTCCACCTGCCCCGAGCACGGGCGGGACATCGCGACCCTGGTCGGGCGGGCGGACCGGGCGCTCTACCGGGCGAAGGAAACCGGCCGCAACCGGATCTGCATCGCGTCACCCGACTGAGGCACATCGCATGCCGCATAAGACGCACGATCGCACCCTGGCCATCCCGAGGGAGATCCTCGACAGCGGGCGGTTCCGCAAAGCGAACGCCTCCCTGGTGGTCCTGCAAGGCGCGGAGATCGGCCGCGACTTCCGGCTTCGCAGGATGGTCACGGTCCTGGGCCGGGGTCTCGATGCCGACGTGCGCATCCTCGACGACCTGGCCTCGCGCGAGCACGCGCGGATCAGCGTGAAATGGGATCGCGAGCACCGCACCGCCGCCTTCCATCTGACCGATCTCGGCAGCACCAACGGCACGCTGGTCAACAACCGCCGCGTCGAGTCGATGGAGCTGACCGAGGGCGACAAGATCCAGATCGGCGGGACCGTCCTCAAGCTGGTTCTCCTGGACGAGATCGAGGCGCGCTACCACGAGGAGGTGCGCCACCGCATCACCTACGATCAGCTGACCGGTCTGCTCACCCGCGAATCCCTCTACCTGGCGCTCGAGATGGAGCTGCAGCGCTGCCGTAAATACGATCTTCCCCTCGCCGTGCTGATGATGGATCTCGATCATTTCAAGTCGGTGAACGACACGCACGGTCACCTGATGGGGAGTCACGTGCTGTCCGAGGTCGGCCGGCTCATCCGCGAATCGATCCGGATGGATGATGTCTCGGCGCGTTACGGCGGCGAGGAGTTCCTGGCCTATCTCCCGGAGAGAAGCGCCGGCGAGGCCCTGCGCGCGGCCGAGCGCATCCGCCGCGCGATCGAGCACGAGCCGATCCGCCTGGACGGCGTGACGGTCGATATCACGATCAGCATCGGGATCGCCACTTTCCCCGAGCACGGCCAGGATCTCAAGTCGCTGGTGGGGCACGCCGACCGCGAGCTCTACCGCGCGAAGAAAGCCGGAAGAAACCGCGTCTGCGGGGCCGCGGCGACGCGACCCAGGACGGGCGCCTAGCGGGACGGGGCGGTGCTCCGACCAGCCTGCACGAGCGCGAGGATCTCGTGGTCCTCGAGGAGACGGTCGCTGCGTTTGGCGGCGTCGTAGATTCGATCGACCAGGTCGTCCGCGGGCTCGAACCCCTGCCGCTCCAGCCAGAAGACGACGTTCGAGCGGCCGCTCATCGGGCCGATCCGTATCCCCTGCGTGAAGCCGAAATCGGAAGCGGGCACCCCGGAATAGACCCGGTCGGCGAGCCAGAGATCCTTCTTGCGGAGCGCCTTGATCACCGCGGCGGCGTGCACGCCTGTGCCGGTCTCGAAGGCATCGGGCCCGATCACCGGATAGCCGGATGGAATCGGCACACGGCAGCCCTCGGAGACGAGGCG
>Ga0070697_100000529_pt1 | contig 28729 bp, 36 predicted proteins | sample KBSK1501metaG_FD_65475 | JGI IMG/M metagenome (GOLD analysis project Ga0070697, IMG submission 65475) | Corn, switchgrass and miscanthus rhizosphere microbial communities from Kellogg Biological Station, Michigan, USA - KBS K1-50-1 metaG | ecosystem: Host-associated > Plants > Roots >...
AACGATGGCTATAATTCGGAGTCGCAACGCGGGAGTAGCTCAGTTGGTAGAGCGCAACGTTGCCAACGTTGAGGTCGCGAGTTCGAGACTCGTCTCCCGCTCTCTAATAGGGTCGGAACACGGCCGGTGATCAGATAGTGTTCCACCGAGACGCCAGCAGCTCCTCGAAGTAGGGGATCAAGGCCGGCCTCGGTCGGATGGCGTTGATCTTGCCGTCCTTGACGTGCAGGTGGGAGAGGATGCCGGCCGCTAATCGTGCCTGCTGATCCGGGGTGGCGTCGTGCCACGCGCCCACCACATCGGTGATCCGGTGGGAGCACTGCCTGATGGTGGCCACCTCGGGGACGGCGCGGACCCGTGCGATCTCCTTCTCGATGACGTCCCGCTCGGCGCGAAACTCGGTCTCCGTCATGTCCCCGTAGACGATCCAGAGCTTCCGCGTCCGCTCGAGGCGGGCCTCGAGCGCCTTCACGCCGAGGCGCTCATCCCACTCGCGCCAGTTCCTCCTGCGCTGCTTGAGTCCTCGCTCCACGAGGTCGCGAGCGGTCTGCTCGAGCCGCTCGTCGGGGTGACAGGTCCGGAGCCAGTGCCACGTCGGGTGATCACCTGCTGCCCGATTGGCAACCGGGGCAGCCTTGCCTGGTTCGTGCTCAAATACCTTCTCGAGTATCCCAACGTCGCCGTCTATCACGGCTCCTATGTTGAGTGGGGGAAGCGTCCCGGCAGTCCGATCGAGCCCGCTCTGAAGCCGGAAAGACCTGGGGCCTCCAGTCGTTGTGCGGCTATGAGTGTGAGTCTGGATCCGAGTCAGCCCGTCGCGGACCGGCTTGTCATTCGCCAGCGCCTCTGGGTGTCCGTCCTTCTTAGCCTTGGCATTGGGATCCCCGGATTAGCCCTTGGCCTCATTGGCGTCAAAATGCTTCTCCTCGGTCAGCCGGCAAGTGTGCTCTTCCTGGCTCTCGGCGGGTTGTGCCTGTATGGACTGTTTGGTCTCGTTGGGGGCACTTTATGGGCCGATTACGAAAGGGTGGGCAATACCCGGCTGTTCGAGCGCGGTTCCTGTCGCCGCGACGAGCTGAAACAGATCGCGGTATTCCCGATACCTGGAAAATGGGGTCCCACTTGTTTCTTCATCCGGAAGGACGGCACGACGGCATTTAGCACGGTCGCGCTGGTCTGGGGCCCCTCCAGGCTGACGGCCCTGGCCGCCTTTCTTGGCGTGCCGTTGTCCACGCCAGCGACCCGCTCAGCGGCGGCATAGGGGTCGCGCTCAGCTGGCGGGCAGCTGGCTCTGGTCGCCGATCGATCGGGTCTGGGCCCACATCTTGCTGGTGTAGGTGATGGCCGCCCTCGGGTCCATGTTCTGGGCGAGGGCAGCCGTCAGGAACACCAGTCGAACCAGGTTCTCCCGGTCTGGCTCGGGTACGCGTGGCATCAGTGCAAGGGCGATGGCCTGCGCGTCCCGCGGTTGGGCGGTAGCTCGGGCTAGCGCCTCGTCAAACACCACCTGAACCTCGGGCGGCCGCCCCGATGTGTCCGGGCGCATGGCTGCGTATTCGGTCAGCTGCGATTGCAAGGCCCGGGATCGGCCCGCCGCCAGCACGACCAGAACGAGGCCGATGATCCCGGCGACACCAACAAGGAGGACTTCCCAGGGGGAAAACACGGTTCGAAGTATGGGTCGGCGCCGTGGGTCGGCGAATAACAGTTTGGCGACGGCTCAGCAGAGAACTGCAAGGCCAGCGTGGCATCTGGACCAGCTCCACCGTGACCCCATCCGGACTGCCTGACGCTCGGCATCGCTAGTGGCCGTCTGACCGCAGCCAGCCAGCAGGACGGTGGCCAGCAGGGTGACGACTCCAAACCGGCTCGATTTCATCGCTCCTCACAAGATATGCTCGAGTAGGTCAGCTCGGATGGTCCAGATAGCCGAGCATGCAGGACGGCCACGGAGATCTGCAGCCGTCCTGCCAGATGAGCGCTACGGTTGGGTGACCGGGCAGCGGAAGTCCTTGTTCGGCAGCCGTGTCACGACCAGGTCGCCGCGCGAGGCCGCATCCATAACCGCTTGAGCAGAGGTCAGGAGATAAGGGGTCACACCTGAGTTGAAGGTGACCGAATTGAACGCCCAGGCGCCGCCGTGGTAGTCGACCGAACCTGGGCCGACGCCTGCGATGCCAAGCTGTCCGGCGGCCCCATTCGTCAACCCGTAGAAGGGGTCAATTCCGCCGTTGGGCAGGTCCGCTGGGACAACTACGGTACCCACGACGCTCCCATTGAAAAACAGATGACCGAAGCCGACCGAGTCGCTAGCGAAGACGGGCGCGTTCAGTGCGGCGATCATGGACCCTGTGATCAGGGAGCCGACGAAGAGGCGCTTGATAACGCCAGTGGGTGCGCCGCCGAAGAATCGTGACATGGCAGACCTCCTGGTAGGTGGGTTGATATGCCTTCCATGCTGTCCGACCTTTATTGCGCAGCGATGACCCGCCTTCACGCCAGCGTCACACTTCGGCGCTACACTTGCGGGCTACCATGAGCAGCGCCTTGGCCCGCTCCGGGGACGCATCCCGCGCGGACCCCGCGGCGATGGCTCCGATCCTGGTCGTTGACGACGATGCCAAGATCGTGAACCTGGTGCGGACGTACCTGGAGCGCGAGGGATTTCGCGTGGTCACCGCCACCGATGGCACGAAGGCGCTGCAGGCCATCCGGGAGCACGGACCGCGGCTGGTGGTGCTCGACCTCATGCTCCCCGAGCTCGACGGCCTCGCCGTTCTACGCTGCGTGCGGGAAGAGTCGGACCTGCCAGTCCTGATGCTCTCTGCCCGAGGCTCCACCGCGGACCGCGTCTACGGCATTCATGAAGGGGCAGACGACTACCTGCCGAAACCCTTCTCACCCGCCGAGCTGGTGGTCCGGGTGAAAGCGATCCTGCGCCGAGCCCAACCAGCTGCACTGGGCCGCGGCCGGGTGGAGAGCAGACGCCTCACATACCTCGATCTGACCGTCGACCTGGAGCGCTACGAGGTGCTTCGGGGCAAGGAGCGGATCACCCTCACCGCGGCGGAGTTTCGGCTGCTGGTGGCGCTCGTCCGAGCGGATGGCCGGGTCCTGACTCGGGAGATGCTGCTTGATGTGCTCTACGGCCGCGGCGAGGGGGAGGCGCTTGACCGGACCATCGACGCCCACATTGCCCGCCTGCGTGACAAGCTCGGCGACGGCGCGGAGCGACCGCGCTACGTGGCGACCGTTCGAGGCGCTGGATATCGCACCCTCACGGGGAAAGACGCATGAGCGGCCGTCTCCTGTTCCGCGGGATCGGGGCCCGCATCGCGCTCACATCGCTGTTGGTCACGGGCCTCGCCGTCATGGTCATCGCCGCTGGCGTCCTGGGTGTCGGCCAGGATGTCTTCGAACGGCTTATGGTGCAGCACGGCGCCACGGTCGCGCTCGCCAGGGAAATGTTCAAACAGACGGTGACGCTCGTCTTTGTGGGCTCCGCCGCAGTCGCAGCCCTCGCGAGCATCCTGCTCGCGGTCCTGCTCGCGCGCCAGCTCGCGCGCCCGCTGGAAGAGATTGGCCGAGCCGCCCGGCGGGTGGCGGAGGGCGACCTCGTGGTTCAGGTGCCGCGGCGGGGACCGGATGAGGTGGTCTGGCTCGCTGATTCCTTCAACCAGATGGCGCAGAGCCTGCAGGAGCAGGAGCGTCTGCGGCGCGAGTTCATCATCAACGCGGCGCACGAGCTGCGCACTCCCCTGACCAACCTGCAAGGGTATCTGGAGGCCCTCCGGGATGGGGTGATCGCGCCCGATCGTGAAACCTTCACGTCCCTCCACGAAGAGGCAGACCGGCTGGTCAGGCTCTCCCGATCGCTGGATATGCTCGCGGCTGGCGATACGGGGAAAGGTGCGCCACCGGCCGTCGAGTGCGACCTGGTCCCGCTGATCGCCGCCGCGGTCGAGATGGCAAGGCCGGCCTTCGACCGCTCCGACATCCGCCCGGAGGTGCAGCTGCCCGACTGCCTGAAGGCCCTCGCGAACCCCGACCAACTGTCGCAGGTGCTTGCCAACTTGCTCCAGAACGCCGCTCGCTACACCCCTGCTGGCGGCCGGGTGAGCATCGCCGCGGAAGCCCGGCGTGGCGACGTGCTGGTGAGCGTGACAAACACCGGCGATGGAATCCCAGCCAGCGACCTGCCCCACATCTTTGAGCGCTTCTACCGGGTCGAGAAATCGCGGGACCGGGCCCGCGGGGGAGCCGGGATCGGACTTGCGATCGTCAAGCAGCTGGTCGAGGCGACCGGCGGGCGGGTCGGGGCGGAGTCCAGGGGCGGGCTGACCCGGTTCTGGTTTAGCTTGCCGGCATAGTCCTGGTGCCGCGAGCGGGCCGCGTGTGCCAGGACGGGACGGTTAGAGCATCGAGCTGATGTCTGATGCGCCGGTCGGATAGGCAAACACCATGTGCTACCAGGTCGGGGATCGCCGGATCGTGAAGCTTCTCCGGCTGGCGGATGAGCTCGCAATCCCGCACGCCCAACACCTGGCGACCTGCACCCGCATCGGGCCGGAATGGATCTAGAGCAGCGCGACGACGCACCCCACATACACATGCCCGGGAAGATTCCCGTCACCGTTGGCGGCATCGGGCCTTTGCGTGGGTTGCACCTCGACTTCTCGCGTGAAGACTGGGCTCACCTGCTTTACGACACACCGCCTGAGAGCCCGAGCGCCGGCTAGGTTAATTAGCGCGGTCGGTGCCACGATGGGCCTAACGATCCGAGCGCAGCAGGTAACTGCTGCTTTGGCCCTCTGGCGTGATGGCAAGTTCGCGCCAGGACGCGGACGCCGGCATCGAGAATGTCAAGGTGCAGGATCCGGAGGTATCGGTCATGAAGGTGGTCAGCATCATTGGCGGTTGCTCCGCGAGCGACCAGAGCTCGTAATACGACACGGCCCCCGGCTTCAGGTGTTGGACCACCAGGCGTACAGGGCGATTAGGCCCATCGGGTTGTCCCATCTCCGCGAGGGCCTGCGTTCCGGGAGCGCCTCGCAGGGTCACGGCGGCTACAGCATGAAACGAGGTGAGCTGCTGAACCGCCACGGCGCTCGCGGTCACCAGTAGGACGGCCGCGGCCGCGGCGGCCGCGATCCGATTCCGCCATCTGCGTGGCGGGCGGCCCTGACCTGGGCCCTTTGGAATCCACAAGACAGAGCGTCGCAGCCGGGCCGGCGGCTCCAACGGCCGGCCGTTTTCCCGCAGGAGTCCCTCGACGTCGTCAGGGTTCATTTCTGGCTGTCCTCTAGAAAGCCGGCCAATCGGTGCAAGCCGGAGCGGGTCCGGGTTTTCACGGTGCCTAGCGGGAGCTGAAGGCGCTCAGCGACCTGGCTCTGTGTCATGTCTTCGAAGTAGGCGAGCTCCAAGACCTTGCGTTCCGTTGCTGGCAACCGCGTCAACGCCGCGTGCAGCGCCAGGCCCATCACCGGATCTTTTTCGGCGTCGGCGGTCTGATCGTCCAGCACGACAAAGCTCGCACCGGCGTGACCTCGCCGAGCGAGCTGCGCTGCGGCGTTGCGCGCGACCGCGTACAGCCAGGCAGCGGCCGAGCCGCGCACTGGGTCGAACGTCCCAGCCCGCCGCCACACGCTGGTAAATGCCTCCTGAGTCGCGTCTTCCGCCGCGCCGATATCGCCCAGCCGGCGGCGGCAGATGGTGTAGAGCCCAGCTCCGAAGCGATCCCACAGCTTTCGAAACGCCTCCTCACTGCCCATGGCAATCCGCTGGAGCAGCTCGCTGTCCGCCGCCTCGGCCAGCGGAACTTCCGTGAGGTGATTGTGTTGGGCAGCAGCCTGGCCACGAACGAGCCTCTCATCCTTCATCTATGGCATCTCGATCGTAAATGGATTGGCACCGGCGTGTGTTGCGCAATCCGAGTCAACACCCAGACGCATAGGAAACGGTGAAAGACACACGGAGGTGGGCATGATGGCGCGCACGCGTTCCTTTGGAGTACTGGCGATCGGCATACCGTTGCTGCTGACGGCCTGTGGTGGCCAGGCGGCCGCACCGGCGGCATCCCCCTCGATGTCCATGATGCCGGAAGCCTCCGGCAACATGACAGCGAAATTCGTCTCGCCGAAAAACGGGGTCGTGGTGACCACCAATTCCCTGGACGTGACCGTGGCCGTGACCGGCTACCAGCTCAGCTGTGCCCTGGCAGGAAAGGCACCAAGGGAAGGCTTCGGCCACTACCACATCGAGCTCGATCACGCGCTCGTGAACATGTATTGCACCGACGCCGCGACCATCAGCATGCAGAACGTTTCACCAGGCCAGCACACGCTCACCGTGCTTCCCGCACTGAACGATCACGAGGAAGTCTCCAAGGGTAAGGAGGACATGACCTTCAACTATCAGCCCGCATCGCCGCTGGCGGCCATCACCGCGGCCAACCTGGGGACGCCGTTGATCAAGATCCAGTCGCCGCACACCGGCGACACCGTGTCGGGCGACTTTACCGTCCAGGTGGCGATCAATAACTTCAATGCGTCGTGCGACCTGCTCGGGAAGGCCAACCTTAAGGGTTACGGCCATTGGCACCTGAATGTCGACAGCATGAATGGGCCAATGATGGGGATGGCGACCATGCTCGGAATGAGTTGTGCGACCACGTTCCAGGCATCGACCCAGGGCCTGACCCCGGGCCGTCACACGTTCTTTGCCTTGCTGGTTGACAACCAGCATGCCCCCCTCATGCCTGATGTTGCGGACAAGGTCGATCTGATCGTTCAGTGATTGTCCCCGCCTCGATGGGCCGGCGGCCTCTAACCCCCCTCAGGTCGCCGACCCATCTTTTCCGAACTGCGGCGTTGGCCGCGGCGCTGGCTCTCGCCGGGTGTTCCGGCCCTGGTGCCAGCCAGCAACCCACCACCACGACGCTCCATCTCAGCGAGTACAAGATCACACCAGCGCAGTTTTCCCTGGTCGCCGGCATCTACACGTTCACTGCCATCAACGACGGCACCATCAATCATGCGGTGGTGTTGACCGGCAATGGCGTCCAAGGGCATACGAAGGACCTCGCCTTTGGCCCCGGTCATTCCGAGGGCTTCACCGTCACGCTCAAGCCCGGGACCTACCAGTTCTTCTGCCCGGTCGACGGCCACCAGGGCCTGGGCATGCGCGGCGCTCTGGTCGTACATTAGCGGCATGCCGCAATCAGAGGATGGACATGGCAGCCATGAGCAAATCCACCTCACTTTGCAGTTGAAGGCTCACGTGTTGCCGGGCGGAAAACCGTGATCGCCGCCACATTCGTCTCGGTCGACCAGATGCGTGAGGTGGACCGGCTGATGACCGAAGAAGTCGGGATCACCCTGCAGCAAATGATGGAGAACGCGGGCCGGTGCCTGGCAACGCATGCCCGCAGCATGCTGGGCGGCAGTGCCCACGATCGGCAGGTTGTTGTCCTGGCAGGTCGAGGCGGCAATGGGGGAGGCGGCCTGGCCGCCGCCCGGCGACTCTTCGGGTGGGGAGCAGCGGTCACGGTCGTGCTGGCCCAGTCCCGAGACGAGATGCGCGGCGTCCCGCGGCAACAGCTGACCGTTCTTGAATGGATTGGGATTCCCGTTCGTGTGGTTGCCGATGGAGTCAGCGACCTATTCACCGGTGCTGACCTGGTGATCGACGCGCTCATCGGGTATAGCTTGCGAGGCGCGCCGACCGGTGTGGTAGCGGCGCTGATAAAGGCGGCCAATGCTTCGGGCCGTCCGATGCTCGCCCTCGACCTTCCGTCCGGGCTTGATGGGGACAGCGGCGAGGCGTCGGATCCCGCGATTCGAGCCGCGGAAACCCTGACCCTCGCGCTTCCGAAGCGCGGGCTGCTAGCTCCTGCTGCTCGGCCCTGGGTGGGCCAGCTCCACCTGGCCGATATTTCGGTCCCGGAGAAGGTATATCGTCGCCTGGGCCTGACGGTGGGCCCGATCTTCGCTGAAAACGACATCATCCCGATCGGCCTCACCTGAATCCGGCAGCTTAGTATCGAGGGGAGGATGAACGGGAAGAGCAACCTTCAGCAGCGGTTGGCCGTGCTTCTCCGTGAGGCGGAGCGGGCGCACGGTGACTATGAGAAGTCACTTGGACATCGCGATGACGATTGGCCCGACTGGTACGCGGCCTATATCGCGGAACGACTGAGCAACGACGTACGCTAGCGGCGCAGGGCTCCATCGTTGAATGCGCCTCGGTTCGCGGGAATCTTGTGAACGCCTTGGGTGTTTCGAAGGGTATGGCGACCACCCTCAGAGCCGGGACGGTGCTGCCCACTGTCGCCCTTCTGGCCCAGGATGGCTCGACCCGCTCACTGCCCGACACCTCGGGGCCGAATCTTCTCGTTTTTTACCGCGGCGACTGGTGACCCTATTGCAACGGGCAGCTGGTCAGCTTTGCCAGGAAGATCGAGACTTTTCAAAAAGCCGGGATCCGAATCTATGGCATCTCGATCGATTCACCCGCACAGAATCGAGCCATGATCGAGAAGCTTTTGCTGCCGTTTGATCTGCTCAGCGACCCTGAGGGAGAGGTCGCCATCAGGCCGCTCGGTTTCTGGGACGGCGCCGGACGAATTTCGACGCCGGCGCTAGTCCTGACCGATCGCGATGGAATCGTTCGCTACATCTACGAGGGTCGCGACTTTGCCGATCGGCCAAAGGACGCTGAGATCCTGCAGGCGATTCAACTTGGCTAGAGGCGATCCGCCCTTCAAGTTTGAGAACCTGCTCCCTTATTACAACGGGGCCTACTACGCATCGGTCGCGATCAAAGGCCGCCTCGCCGCCGCGGGTCAGGTTGAGGCCACCCGCGAGGTCACCGCCTACCAGGAGATGGTCACCGAGTTTCGCGACGCCATCAGGGAGACCGCGAAACTTCGGAAGGATCGGAATCTGTGATCCGGATCACAGCCGCGTCTGGTTGCCCGGAGACAGCTCGTTTCTGAGCATTTACTACCATTGGGCAGCGGTGTGCGGGAGGGTTTGTCGGACGCGAGCGCGAGCTCGCGATTCTGCGGCAAGGTCTGCGAGCCGCCAGGGCCGGCATGGGATCCATGCTCCTCGTGGGATCGCGTCCGCGAGTCTGGCCCGCTGCTGAGGTGGTTGTTGACCGGGCTGATCTGCCTGGAGCCAATGGCAATGGCGTACTACGTGGGGGTTGCGGAGGACGGTAGCCAAACCTAAATTGAGGTGGCTGAGTCGAGGTCGGACCGCGATGACGGCGGTCGGGCCATGTCGAAAAGGCCGCCTGCCATTCGATGTATTAGTAAGGCGTGGAATAGCTCAAGCCGCCAGAATGCGGATTAGATACTCCAAGGAGCCTCCGGACCAGATCAAGAGGAGGATTTAGAGATGCGTGTGTTGGTGCTAGCAAAAGAAGGCGAGCAGAACGGGTCGGCGACCCCCCCGACGGCGAAGGCGATGGCGGAGTTCCAGAAGTTCAACGAAGAACTGGTCAAGGCGGCGGTAGTAGTCGGAAGTGGCCGACTCTACCCGAGCTCGCAGGGCAAGCGCGTTCGGTTCGACGGCGAGAGGCGAAGCGTCATCGACGGGCCGTTCGCGGAGGCCAAGGAGCTCGTGGGCGGGTACTGGTTGTGGCAGGTGCGCTCGCTCGACGAGGCCATCGAGTGGCTCAAGCGGGCACCCTTCGACGGCGGGACATTCGAGATCCGTCAGATCTTGGAATTCGAGGGAATGTGAAGGAGCTCTCGCCATAGAGCAAGCCTGAGACTCGTCGCGCCCTCCTAGACTACGGAGCATGGCTGCTGAGCAGCCGGTTGCTGAGCTGCACGAGCAGTTGAAGGGAGCCTAGCCCGATGATTTATGGGGCAACGCTCAGTCTTAGAAGGTAAACGACTTCGGGAGGGACGTGCATGACCACACCGATCACCGCGAAGACGGAAACCTTGAAAGTACCTGGCGCGACCATCTATTACGAGGTTCACGGATCAGGTCCGGTGCTCCTGATGATCCCCGGCGGACCGGCCGACGCGGGCGCATTCCGGCGAATCGCGGGATACCTCGAGTCTGATTACACCGTGGTGACCTACGATCCGCGCGGCCTATCGCACAGCGCGCTCGATGCCCCCGTCAACGACGAACGGATCGTGCAGATCTTTGCCGACGATGCCCACCGACTATTGACGGCGACCACCAAAGAGCCGGCCTTCGTGTTTGGCAGTAGCGGCGGTGCCGTCATCGCGCTCGAGCTTGCGGCTCGCCACCCGGAGCAGGTTCGCACGGTGGTGACACACGAACCCCCCGCGCCAGCCCTGCAGCCAGATCCGGCGCGGGAGCGAGCGGCGATGGAAGAGATCGTGCGAACGTACCGCACGGCCGGAATTGGGCCGGCCATGCAGAAGTTCATGGTGCAGACCCGCATCCGCAGCGGTCCGCCACCGCCGCCAGCGCGTGAGCCAACGCCAGAGATGCGTGAAGGAATGGCTCAAATGACGCGGAACATGGACTTTTGGCTGGGGCATTACTTCCTGGCGATTTCGGCCTATGAACCCGACTTCGACGCATTGAAGGCCGGTTCATCCCGGATCGTGCCGGGAGTTGGAGAGGAGTCGCGCGGCGAGCTGGCGAATGAGGGCGGGCTCAATTTGGCAAAGCGGCTCGGCACGGAAGCAGTGGTGTTTCCCGGCGCACACGGAGGCTTCGAGAGCCATGCCGCCGAATTCGCGGCCAGGCTACGCGAGGTACTCAAAGGCTAACGGCTACGCCGCACGGGTAGGGGCCGATCGCACCGAACTACACTCCAGGACAAAGGAGAGGAACCATGCTCAAAGCAAAGGCGGCGTTCAGCGGGTTTTCGGTCGACGACCTGGCGAAGGCGAAGGCGTTCTACACCGAGACCCTGGGTCTACAGGTTGATCCGGATGGGGTAGGGGTAAGGCTGCATCTGCCCGGCGGCGGGACGGTCTTTGCATATCCAAAAGAGGATCACCAGCCGGCCAGCTTCACGATTTTGAACTTCGTGGTTGACGACATCGATACGGCGGTCGACGAATTGACTGGTCGAGGAGTGCAGTTCGAGCACTACGACAACGAGCCAAAGACCGACAAGAAAGGCATCCTGCGTGGTCGGGCGCAGAATCGGGGCCCCGACATTGCCTGGTTCAAGGATCCTGCCGGCAACTTCCTATCCGTGATCCAAAACGGCAATTGAGGACAAGCAAGATGACAGACGACATTCGCGGACTCAACGGGCGAGTCGTGACCTTCGAGCTCCTGCCCGACGCGCCAGGTGCGCCATCAGTGACAGGTCGCGTGCTCGGAATGATCGAGGCTGCGGACGGTCTTGTGGTGACCGTTGAACCGAACGGCGCCCCGGGGAAGCGACTGACCGTACACCACCACCACATCGTTTCGGCGACGCCCGCGTAAATCAGCCATCATCAAGCTGGTTTACTGCATTACTCGGCGACCCGGGATGTCCATCGAGGAGTTCTCACGGTACTGGCGCGAGGTGCATGGTCCCATCGGACGACGGATCCCGGGGCTGCGGCGTCTCGTCCAGAGCCATCCGTTGCCGCGCCCACCGGACATGGCCGCTCCCGATTTCGACGGCATGGCCGAGCTCTGGTTCGATGACATGACCGCACTCGAGGCGGCCCGCCGGTCGCCGCAATGGCGCGCGTCGACCGAGGACGAGGCGAATTTCATCGACGAGTCACGGACCGCCGTCTTCGTCACCGAGGAGCGAGAGATTACCAGCTAGGCTGCAGGCGAAGTGCCATCATGGAGCTGGAGGTGATGCCAAATGGCAAGTCCGACAACGTCGGTCCTAACCCGCGAACAGATCGCCGAGCAGTTGCGCTCGATGCCCGGGTGGCAGGTGCAGGGCAACGAGCTGGTGAAGCCTTACCGGTTCAAGAATTTCCTCGAGGCCGTCGATTTCGTCGACAAGATCACGCCCGAGGCAGAGGCCGCAGGCCATCACCCCGACCTGCTCGTCCGCTGGGGCGAGGTCACGGTGCACCTGACCACCCACTCCGCCGGTGGCGTGACCGAGAAGGACGTCAAACTCGCGAACACGATCGATCAGATCTGAGCGGCTCGGCACGCTGTTTTACAGGCGGACCCTGACGAACTAACCCTATATTCATCGGGATGCTCGGCAGTTCGTCGGCGTTAGTCCATGCCCAAATCAAATCGGTTCGCTACTACGCGGCGCCCGACACCGCCGTACGCGATGTCGAGCTGTCCATCAAGCCGGGCGAGTTCGTCATCATCACCGGCCCGGCCGCCAGTGGCAAGTCGACCCTCTGCTATTGCCTCACCGGGGTGATTCCCCACTCGATCAGTGCGGAGCTGGAGGGTGACGTCGTGATAGCCGGCCAGCGGTTGCGGGATCTCCGCCTCCCCGAGGTCGCGCCCCTGCTCGGATTCGTGATGCAGGCCCCCGAGAACCAGTTGTTCAACCTCTCGGTCCGGGAGGACGTCAGTTTTGGTCCGGAGAATCTCTGCCTTCCGATCGAAGACATTCAACAGCGCGTCATGACGTCGCTGCGCTTCACCGGGATGGCCGAATATCTGGAACGGGGTTCCGACCAGCTCTCCGGCGGTGAGGCGCAGCGGGTGGTGTTGAGCTGCCTGCTGGCGCTCGGCGCACCGTTGCTCGTTCTCGATCAGCCGGCCGCCGAACTCGACCCCGAGGGCCGGCGACAGGTGTACTCGAATCTCCACCGGCTCAACCGGGAAGGGAAGACGATCGTGGTGGTCGAGGATCGCCTCGGCGACGTTGCCGGCTTTGCCAGCCGGATCGTTCTGATGCAGGCGGGCACCGTGGTCGCGGACGAACCGATCCGCGAATTCTTTGCCCGGCCGGACCTCGAGAGCTACGGCGTCCGCGTGCCGGACACGGTCTTGCTGCACCACTATCTAAAGGAGCGCGGACTCAATTCCCGGATCGTGCCCCTGACGGTGGAGGAAGTGGTGGAGGATCTGGCCGGCATGGCGCCCTCAGCTGTCGAGGGCGCCATCATTGCCCCGACCGTCAGTTCCTCGGCGAGCCCCCTGATCGCGATCTCGCACCTGTCGTTCAGCTATCCCAACGGCACCCGGGCCCTCGATGACGTCAGCCTGAGCTGCGACCGCGAAGAATTCCTTGCCATCATCGGCGAGAACGGCGCCGGCAAGACGACGCTGGCGAAGCATCTCATCGGCCTGTTGCCACCCTCACCCGGCAGTGTGCTGGTGGCGGGCAAGGATATCGCGGGGCTCAGCGTGGCCCAGGCGTCACGGCTGGTCGGGTACCTGTTCCAGGATCCCGACTACCAGATCTTCAACGGATCGGTCTTCGACGAAGTCGCCTTCGGGTTGCGCGCCCGAAAGCTGCCCAGACAGGAGGTGGAGGAGAAGGTCATGACGGCGTTGCGGCGGCTGAAGCTCGACCATCTGCGCGGCGAGCACCCGTATACGCTCAGCCGCGGCCAGCGCCAGCGGCTGGCGTTGGCGTCGACCTGGGTCCTACAGCCGCCCATCCTGCTGGTCGACGAGCCTTCCACCGGCCTGGACTACCGGGAAGCGGCCGACCTGATGGGCCTCCTGGAAGAGTTCCGGACGGGGGGAGGAACGGTCGTCATCATTACCCATGACTTGGAACTGGTTTTCGAGTACGCTCAGCGCGTGGTGGTGATGCGCAACGGCACCGTCCGGCTCGATCTTCCCACGGCCCGCGTGCAGGAGCGCTTCGCTGAGGTTTCGGCCGCCGGGGTGCATCTGCCGCAGTTCATGCACCTGGTAGACGCCCTCGCCCTGCCACCCAGCACCAACGGCGTCGCGGCCCTGGGGGAGGCCGTGCTGGCCGGGTTGAGGAGGTGATGGTCGGCGGCTAGCAGCCAACCGCCGTGCTCGACCGAGTTTTAGAGGGAAAGGGTGAATCACATGTCCGTAAAAACCGGCACGATTCAAGGCCTGGTCGGCGAAGAGCAGCCGCTCAGCCGTCACCAGCTGCAAATCTTTCGCTTTGACGCCAAGGCGCTGGTCGCCGGCGTCATCCTCGGCGTCGTGATGACGATCATCAACGCAGGCATCCTCGAACGGGTCGATACCGCGCTGACGGGTGGAACCTGGTTCCCGCTCGCCGGCGGAACCCATTCGACGCTCTCCGTCATCTCCGGCCTGTTCTTCCGCCTGCCGGCCGGCTGGATCACCGGCGAGACGAACGCCCTCTTCGCCGTGATCACCGGCAGTACGCCGGTCTCGTGGGCCTTCTTGATCAACAACGCCATCTATCCCGTCATTGTGGTCCTCGTCTCGCGGGTTCTGAGCATGAGGAAGTGGTATCACTTCGCGGTCCTGCTTGCCCCCGCCATCCTGATCGGGTACGCGCCCATGATTCCCGCGACCTACAGCGTTTTCCACCTGACCTGGGGGCTGGCCTTCAAATTCCAGCTGCTGACGGATGTTGCGGCGTTCGCGATGGCAACCGTGCTCGCCTACCTCATCGCGCAAGCGATCGCACGCTCGAGGGTTGCCGACTGATCCGTGCCCGTTCTGACGACGTACGCCTATCGCGATTCGTTCGTCTTTCGACTTGATCCGCGCGTCAAGATAGCCTGGTTGGGGGTGATGCTCCTGCTGAGCATCACCACCAGCAGGCCCGCCCTGCTGGCGGGCTACCTGCTATTGATCCTGTTGGCCGCCGCCGTGGCCGGCGTTCCCTTCGTCCACCTGTGGCCGGCCGCTCGCGCCATGTTGTCGGTGGCGGCGGTCATCGTTTTCATCCAGCTCTTCCTTCATCCTGGCCCGCATCCCCTGCTGCAGGTGGGCGGCATTCGCCTCTATCGAGAGGGGTTTCCGATCGGGCTCGAAGTCGCGTTGCGGATCTACTGCATCGTGCTCGCCTCGCTGCTTACCTTCATCTGGATGGATCCGACCGCGCTGACGTTGCTGCTGCTCAAGACCGGGCTCAACTATCGCTACGCGATGCTGGTCGGGCTGTCCCTTCGCACCTTTCCGCTGCTCGAGCGAGAGCTGGGCAAGATCTACGACAGCCAGCAGGCGCGCGGCATGGAGTTGCGAGGTACGCTGCGGAAACTGGTCCGCCTGCTCCCCGTAATGATGCCCTTCGTACTGCGGGCGCTGCGCCGGGCGAATGAGATCGCGGTGTCGATGGAATTGCGCGGCTTCGGGTACCGCAAGGAGCGGACCTGGCAGCGCAGCATCGCGCTGGGATCCTGGGATCGGATCGTCCTGACGGGCCTGGCCGTGGTCACCGTCGCCTACGCGGGCTTGCGGCTCACGCAACCGCGCTGGTTCGTCTGAGGCCCGTGGCACCTGTTCGGCTCCGTATGGCGGTCGGCATTGGCCTCGCGCTGCTGGGACTCTTCGGCGCCCTGACCGGCATCTTCTTTACCGGCATGACGCCGGACGGCCGGCTGGCGCAATTGTCCACCGGTCGAATCCTGCCCAGCGCGGTCCTGCTGGTCGGGGGCGTGCTGATCGCGGCGACGGGCCGTCGCCCACGATAAGTCAGGCAGCGCCGACGCGGACCTGTCGTGGAACGGACGCGTTATTGGCGTAGCCCAGGGCGTTCCAGACCGGTTTCAGCGGCTGCGTCGCCCCGTTGGAATCAGTGGCTCGCGCCAGCAAGGTCGCCGGTCCCGATCGGCTCGGCGACCACGGGGCCTCCCACCGGGACCAGGTATAGGGACGCGGCGTCCCAAGCATGGTCGCCTCACGCCACCTGGTGCCGCCGTCGTCGCTGAGCTCCACCAGGGTCACGCGACCAGAGCCCGTCCAGGCGACACCGCGCACCACCTGTCGCGTCGTGGGCACGGTCACCCCTTCGGCCGGTTCGAGGATCAGCGATCGAACGAGCATCGTGCGCACGGGGCGATCACCGATGACGTAGCGTTCGACCTGGAAGTGGCCGTGAAACGGGGTGGGGCTGACGTCGATGCCGGCGAGCCACTTCACCGCAGCCATTCCGTACCAGCCCGCTACCAGCAACCGGAATGGGGCCCCGTGCTCGCGCGCGAGCGGCGCACCGTTCATCGTGTCGACGACGAGAACGTCGCCACTCAACGCATCGTCGATCGGTAGAGACCGAACGAATCCGTCGGCGCCGGTAAAGACGACCTCCGCAGCGTCAGCGCCAATCTCGGCCTCGCCCAGAACGGCCGCCAGCGGGACACCTTCCCATTCGGCGGTGCTGACCGCTCCCAGGCGCCACTGCTCTCCTGGCACCGGCGGGTTCATGAATGCGCGGCCGTTGCCGGCGCATTCAAGCGTCGCCGTCAGTCGGCTTCGCGGGAGTCGCCGGAGGTCCTCCGGCGCGAGGCTGTACGGCTGGTTCACCGCGCCGCCCACGGTCAGCCGGGTCACGGGCGACGGCACCGGAAAGTTGTTCCGGACGTAGAAGGCGGACAACGGGGTGAGCCCGTCGTCCTGTAACTCGAGCGAACTCTCCGCGCAAAGCGGCTCGGACCGGACAACCTGAAGCTGAGATGCGGGAGTCATCGCGTACAACACCTATCACATTCGGCGGGAGTCCGTGATTGGCTTCGATATGCTTCCAAAAAGGGTGCCGAAGAAGCCGTCATTTGGGGATGCCGTGCGTGCCGTCGTGAGCGATCTCCGGCGTGGGGAGGTCATCAGCTACGGCGAGGTCGCTCGCCGAGCCGGCTACCCGCGGGCGGCTCGAGCCGTCGGCAACGTTCTGGCTCGGGGCACCGGTCTTCCCTGGTGGCGGGTGGTCCGCGCCTCCGGGAAGCTGGTGGCCCACAGCCGAGAGGAGCAGGCCCGCCGACTGCGACGCGAGGGAGTTTCGCTTCGGGACGGCGCTGTCATGGGCCAGTTGGGTTCAAGAAAGCGGGCAGTGCGGCGCCCGTCTTAACACCGGCTAACTGAACGTTGACTTCGGGCAACATGAGCGATATCGTGCTTGGGAATCAATCCACAAGGGAGGGAATGCTTGAGCAATTCGCTCGTCGAGCGCCGCGCTTAGCCCGTCGCCCGGGGGTCTGTAACCGGTCCCCGTATCTATAAAACCGGGCTCGCCGAAGCAGCAGCCTTAACACCGGTTAACCGATTGTTGACTTGGACACTTATCGGCAATATGGTGTGGAAAGTACATCTAAATGGAGGGAACTCTTGACTAAGTCGCATCGTTCGCGCCTGCTCCCTAGTTTCGACAGTAACAGTACCTTGAAACGGCCGTATCGGCTGATCGTCCTGGCGGCCGCCGCGGCCGCCGCGCTGAGCTCCGTGAGCGTCTACTCGGCGCCGAGTGCGGCGGCCAACGTTCGGGTCACCAACGACAATGGCACCACCTACCTGAGCGCCGATCAGCTGTCGGGTGGCAGCTATAGCGACGCTGTTCTCCAGCGGTGCGGGCATGACCGCCGCATGCAGAACGAGCCCACGATCGCGCTCGATCCTCGCAACCCGATTGTTCGCACCGCCGGAAGCAACGACTACTGCACGGTTCCGACAGCCGGCGACGCCTGGCCGGGGTTTTACCGCAGTGCCGACGCTGGGACGACATGGGTCGACAGCTTGCTGCCGGGCTACAACGGCGACACCTCGACCCAGGGAACCTCCTCGCCGGTCCACACCATGGTTCTGGGCGGCGCTCATGCGGGCGGCGATCCGGTGCAGGCCTGGGACATGCACGGCAACGCGTTCTTCATGGGCAACAACTTCAACCGCGGCATTCCAGATGGGAACTCGTTCACCAGCCGCGACAACACCGGCGATGTCTGGGTGGCGACGTACTCGCAGCTGACGGCCGGCAATACCCTGACGGATGGTCAGAAGTACGTGCGCACCGTCATCCTGGCCACGAACACGTTTGGCAGCGGTTCGTTCAATGACAAGACTGGCATCAACGTGGACCAGACGGGCGGAGCACACGACGGCAACATCTACGCCGCGTGGTCGGATTTCCACGGCTTCGGCTGCAACGAAATCCTGCTCTCGCGTTCGACCGATCATGGCGCCACCTTCAGCGCGCCGATGAAGATCAGCAGCAGCCTCTGTAACAACCAGGGGCCGAACATCGCCATTGCCTCCAACGGCACTGTCTACGTTTCGTGGCAGGCCAACGGCGGCGGTTCCTTTAGCAACGGCGCGCTGAACGCCAATGGCGCGGCCTTCGTCAAGTCGACGGACGGTGGCCAGACCTTTAGCATGGCGTCGCTCGCCTTCACCTACGTGCCCTTCACGTCCGGTCAGTTCTCCGGCAACGGGGCTCGCGACTGCGGCGATGGGCCCTTCAGTTGCCCGACCGGCCAGACCTTCCCGCGTTTCGATCTGGCGCAGCCGAGCCTGACCGTGAACGGAACCGACGTCGATATGGCGATGCAGGTCCGCCTCGCCTCAGGTCAAGGCCAGATCCAGTTCTCAAAGTCGACCGACGGCGGCGCGACCTGGAGCCCGAGAACCCCGATTGATTCGCACCCCAATGACGGGCACCAGTTCTTCCCCTGGATCGCCGCATCGGGCGGAACGATCAACGCCGTCTATTACGACAGCGTTGGTGACGCCAACTACGCGCCAACGCGGGCGCCCTGCAACAGCGCCACCGGCGCCGGCAGCGCCTGCTTGAACGTCCGCTACGCGGTGTCGACCGATGGCGGCACCACCTGGACCAGCACCCAGGCGACGGACACGCCGACCAACCCGAACTACGAGCAGTTCGGCGGCCGGCGGATCCCGTTCTTTGGTGACTACATCATGGTCGGAGCCGTGGGTTCAACCATCGCCGCCGTCTGGACCGACGCTCGTAATGTCGTCGCCGGTTCGGAAAAGGCGACTGGCGATAACGACAATGACGACGTCGCCGGCGACCCGGAAACAACCGGCGGAACCTGCACGTCGTCGTTCAGTACCTGTTTTGACGCGACCGGTGGGCTCGACCAGAACATCTACACCGCCAACCTCTCGCACTAACGCTTCTAACGACCAGCCGAGGGCCGCGCCAGTGGGCGCGGCCCTCTTTCGTCACGCCGACGCCGTCGCGGCGACGGATCACCCGTCGTCAGAGATGAGCGAGTCGATCACTTCGCGGACACCGGCGCCGTCCTCGCCCGAGGTAACGTGATCGGCCTGCGCCTTCACCGAATCGAGGGCGTTCGCCACCGCGACACCGCACCCGGACATCGCCAGAAAGGCCTCGTCGTTCTCGGCGTCGCCGATGCCGACAACAGCCTGCGGGGATAGCCCGAGCTCATCGAGCGCGGCACGCAGCCCGGTCGCCTTGTTGACCGATGCGGGCAACACCATGACCGCGCCCTTGTTCAAGATCACCTGCAGGTCGAGGCCCAGCTCGCCAATCACGGCCAGGACGACACGTTCGTTCGGCTGCTCGGTCGCGACGAAAACCTGGCCAAGGGTGAGTGGCTGAATGCCTCGCCGCCGGAGTTCGTCGATGAACGCCGTGGGCGGTGGTTGGCTCAAAATGCGGGTCTCGCGCGTCTGCGGCCGATAGACGAGAGGCCCATTCTCCGCGACGACGCGATCGAAGATCGCGACCTCGGGGAAGACCCGGACCAGGTCATCGACCCGACGACCCGTCACCAGGATCAGCTTGCGACCGGTGGCCGCCAGCCGGCGGAGCGCCTGCAGCGTGTCGGGTTCGACGGTGCCGAGCGAGGCCAGCGTGCCATCGTAGTCCGTGGCGAGGCCGAGGTAGCGCATCGACCGCAGGCTACATGCGCTTCGGCCCCGGACTCGCCGCAAGGATGATGCGGATTGGCCGGTCGTGCCGGAGGTAGTCCCACGCCCATGCCGCGAGCGCATTGATGCGATTGCGGAAGCCGATCAGGTAGTAGATATGGACGAAGATCCAGGTGAGCCATCCCAGGAAACCCGTGAATTCCAGTCCGCCGGGGAGATGGGTGACCCCGGCGTTGCGGCCGATCGTCGCCATGGTGCCCTTGTCGAGGTAATGGAACGGCTGGCGTTCGGTCTGGATGCCGCGGACCTCGTCAACAATGGTGCTGGCCACATAGCGCCCCGCCTGCATGGCGGGCGGGGAGAGCATGGGCAGCTCGCGGTCGCCGACGCGTGGTGAGGCCGCGTCGCCGATGGCGAACGCGCCGGGCGAGCCCGGGATCCGCAACCACTCGTCCACCTGGATGCGCGCATTCCGAAACCGGGGAACGGGGGACTCGCCAATCGGATCGTTTGGTCGGACGCCCGCCGACCAGATGATCGTCGCGCTTGCGATCGCGGTTCCGTCGGAGAGTGTCACCGAGTGGCCGTTCGCACTCTTCACCAGGGCACCGGTGAGGACCTCGACCTTCCGGCGTGTAAGGACCCGCTGCGCGTAGCGGCCAAGGCGAAACGAAAACGCATTGAGCAAACGATCCGCGCCTTCCACCAGGACGATTCGGATCTCGGCCCGCGAGATCGCGTGATAGTCCTTGCCGGCGACGATCGCCATCAGTTCGCTGAGCGCGCCCGACGACTCGACGCCGGTTGGCCCGCCGCCGACGATGACGAACGTGAGCAGGGCACGGCGAGCCTCGGGGTCGGGCTCGGCATCGGCGCGTTCCAGGCAGGTCAACACCTGGTTGCGCAGGCGCGTCGCGTCTTCGAGCGACTTCAGCCCGAACGACACGCGGGCCAGCTCCTGGTTGCCGAAGTAGTTGTCCGTGCTGCCGGTCGCCAGCACCAGGTAGTCGTAGGCGAGCGGCGGCGTGCCATCGAGCCGCACCACTTTGTTGGACAGCTCGACGCGGGTGACGGTCGCCTGTCGAAAGCGCACGTTGCCGGAATGACGGAAGACGGTCCGCAGTGGGTAGGCGATGTCGCTCGGATTCAAGAGCCCCGTTGCCACCTGGTAGAGCAGCGGTGTGAACAGGTGGTAGTTGTGCTGATCCAGCAGGATGACATCGACCGGCTGACCATCGAGCTTTTTGGCGCAGGCGAGGCCGCCGAACCCAGCGCCCACGATCACGACGCGCCGGCGGTCCCCCGCTTGCGGGGGAGGGGAATAACCGTCAGGCATCGGTGACGATACGAAGCTGCGCATGTGCCTGACGTAGGGCGGCCTCGACGGCGGCCGGCGAGTCGGCGCGCGCGAACATGAAGCCGAGATAGCGGTCGCCCTCGGGCAGGGGCACCAGCTGCTCGCCAGGCGGGATGGTGATCACCAGCCCGTCGACCCCTGGCACTTGCCGTGCCTCCGCCTGTCCCGCGACGACTTTCAGACGTCCGACAGATGGAATCGGCAGCATCATCACGCCGGCGGCATGTCTTTCGCGGTCGTGGGCTGGCATCGGGAGGCCGGCGGCGTGGCGCAGGATCAGCTCCTCCAGCGAGATGCCCGATCCGAACCGGAGCGTGCGGGAGCAGAGACCGCCGATCGAGCGCGCGGCCAGCTCCAGCATCCAGATCCCGCGATCGTTGATGCGGAGCTCCGCGTGAATCGGACCCTGCGTCAATCCGAGAGCGCGCGCCGCGCGCGCCGTAGTGTCGGCAATCTCCGCCTGCCGCTCCGTCGTGAGCCGCGACGGCGTGACGTAGATCGTCTCCTCGAAGAACGGTCCGTTGAGGGGATCGGGCTTGTCGAAGATGGCCAGCAGGTCGAGCCCGCCATTGCGGAGAAGGGCTTCGACGGCCACCTCGTCGCCCGCGATGAAATCTTCGACCAGGACGGCCGGCCGCACCTCGTCTTGCTGGCACCCGGCGACGATCGCCCGGACGCGCGCCAGGACATCGGGAAAGCCGTCGGCATTGTCGGCCTTCACCACGCCCTGACTTCCAGACAGATCAAGTGGCTTGACGACGCAAGGAAAGCGCACCGTGGTCGCGACGCGGGCTGGATCTTCGTCAACCTCCACGGTGCGAAAGCTTGGCGTCAGCAGCCCGGCCGCAAAAAGCCGCTGACGCATGAGCGCCTTGTCGCGAGCTGCTTCGACGGCGTCGACCGGGTTGTGCGCGAGGCCAAGCGCCGCGGCGGCTGACGCTGCCAGCAACGTGCCGGTGTCATCGACGGCGACCACGGCATTCAACGGATGGTCCCTGGCGAGGGCGACGATTCGCTGCGTCGAACCCGCCACGTCGTGAAAATCCAGCCGGACCTGGCCTCCCTCCATCAGCGCCGCCAGGGCGGAGCGGTGTTCGGATCCGACCACGACCTCGACACCAAGCCCGGACGCCGCTTCCATGAAGTCGTGCGTGCGATAGGTGCGGCTCGGGATCAGGAGTAGGACGCGCGCCATCACCCATTAGTTGACCATGAATAGAATGACGGCAATGCCGCCAGCAATTACCGTGACGCCCGCCGCCAAGGCGAAGATCGATGCCGTCCGCGCCAAGAGCGGACACCCAGACGCGTGTCTTCGGATCGCTATCGCGGGTCGCCGAGGCGGTCAGTTCGTGTACGAACTGGACCTGGTGGCGCCCGAGGATGCGCCCGCCACCGACCTGAGGATCGAAACGTCGGAGCTGGGGCTTTTGGTCGAGCCGGGTAGCGCCGCCAACCTCGAGGGGGCGGTGATCGACCTGGATCCGTCGGCGCTGGGCGGTGCCCTTCGGATCGACAACCCCAACGAGGGCTGGCGCGATCCGGTCGCAGCCCGCATCCAGGAGGTGCTCGACCGGCAGATCAACCCCTCGGTTGCGGCCCACGGCGGCGTTGTCGACTTACTCGAGGTGCGGGGTGGCGCGGCGTATGTCCAATTGGGTGGCGGCTGCCAGGGGTGCGCACAGGTCGATGTCACCCTTCGTCAGGGCATCGAAGTGGCGATCAAGGCAGCTGTCCCGCAGATTACCGAGGTGATCGACGTGACCGACCACGCCGCGGGGACCAACCCCTACTTCCAGCCAGCGAAGAAAGCGTCCTAGCTCACCCGGGGTTCGTGGGCCTTTTTCACCTGGGTGGCGCACTCCAGTTGGGCGCTACACCCCACACGCGTGAGAACCCAGAACAACCAAGCACGGCAACAGCTCGCCCCTCGATCGGCGCCCCACCGCCACCGCCCAGCGAGACGTGGGTTCCGGCAACGCCAATGAGTGCGCCGTTTTGATCGTACACAGACAGCGGGTTCCCGCGGGCTTTGTAGCCATAAGGCCACATCAGCGCCATCCGATCGGATCCGTCGCCGAGCCACAGGCAAGCCGTACCGTCCGGATTTACCTGCCCATGCAACACACCGTCCACCCGTGCCATCAGATAATTAACCCCCTCCGGCGACGTCGCAACCCGGTAGGTCGCGGCCGTCGGTGACGTTACCGCGGGCCCGGCGGGCCAACCTATGCCGCCGTTCTTGATCCAGGCAACTCCGACCGACAGGAGGGCGACGAGTACGATGAGTCCAGCGGCCGCGGCAAGCTGCGGCATTAAGGCCTGGCGCCTTGCGGAGAGGGATCCGCGACGGATCGCCTCCCGTATGCGCGAGGCGAGCAACACCGGCGGCTCGTATGCTTGGTGCTCGGCTTCGAGGTGCGAACGGAGACGGCGCTCGAGGTCGATATCGCTGCTCATGACTTGCCTTCCTCGATGAGGCTATTCGCCAAGTAGAGGCGCAGCTTATCCATCGCTCGGTGCACCAGGACGCGTGCGGTGCTGTCGCGGAGTCCCATCGTCGCGCCGACCTCCACATAGGCGAGGTCGCTGAAGAATCGCAGGTAAACCGCTTCACGTTCGCGTGGGCTGAGACGGTCGAGCGCTCGCGTCATCCCCGGATCTCCGGTCGCTGGTGAAGACGCTGGTGCCGGTGTGGACATTCGCGGCAGGAGCCCAAACCAGCGCAGCCGCCGGCGCTGATGATCCCGGACGAGGTTGACGATGGTCCGAAAAAGCCAGCGTTCGAATCCCGGCATCTCCCGGGGCGTGCGGGGCGACAACCATGCGCGCACAAACGCTTCTTGCACAATCTCCTCCGCGATGTCAGGGTCCTTCAGCATCGCGGCGGCGAACTGAAACGCGCGATTTCCGACGCCCTGGACATACGGGTCGATCCAGGAATCGCCGGGCACCGAATTCGTTCCAGTGTCCACGATTGCTATCTCCTAAACGAACAAACGACGCACGGCGTTTACAAGCGCCGGGGCGGCCTCGTCCCTCAGATCGCGGCGATCCGCCGGAGGCGTATGCGCGGTCCGAAGCGCGGCGCCTGGATCCCGCCCAGCGTCAGCAGGCGGATGACGCGGGCCCGATGTCCGCGGTACGGCTCGAGCAACTCCAACATGCGGGACTCGGTGCCGCGGACTTCGCCGCCAAGCGCCCAGGCGACCTGGTGCGGCAGGTGGTAATCGCCCAACGACACCACATCGCGGTCGCCGTAGGCGACGGCCGACACCTCGGCCGCCGACCACGGCCCGATGCCGGGCAGCGTCATGAGCCGGCGCCGGGCTTCGGCCGGTTCAAGGGTCGTGGTGGACTCCAGCCGAGCTGCCCGGGTGGCTGCGTACTGGATCACCGCGAAGCGCCGCCGCTCGATCCCGAACCGGTGCATTGCCCAGTAGGGCGTTGCCGCCAGGCGTTCCGGTGACGGCTGGACCATGAGGCCGGCGTCCCCCGGAGCCCGCTCGCCGAGCGCGCGCACGAGCCGGGCATACGACGCAAAGGCCTCGACGCCCGGCACCTTCTGTTCCAGGATGGTCGGCAGCATCGCTTCAAAGACCAGGCCGGTCCGGCCGAGGCGCAGCCCGGCATGGTGACGGTGTAAGTCCCAGAGGAGCCGACTGGCCGGCTTGAAGGTTTCCGGCTGGTCGTCGAACCCCAACAGCGATGGGACCCGACCAATGAGCCAGCTCGCGCCCGCCCCCCACGCGTTGGCGACGACTCGGCTCTCGTCAAGCCGAAGCCGCAGGGTCACGGGACCGTCGGGGGTTCGGGCCGCCCGCCACACGCCGTCCTGTGCAAAGCGAATAGTGGGGTCGGATGGACCGCGCTGCAGTGGGCCGAGCGTCAGGTCGAGGTCAAGCGGGAAGGGGAGGGGCAGCGTCGCGCTGGCGTCGGGCGGCACAGGGCAAACCTTAACGTCTGGCGGGGGTGGCCAGGTGGCAAGACCGGTCAGGAATCGAGAAGCGTCCGTCAGCGAGCCGCAGCTAGCATGACCGCCATGGACATCATCATTCACCTGAGCTTCCTCCCGCACAACGACCCGGACGCATCCCTGGCCTTCTACCGAGACACCCTCGGTTTCGAGGTCCGCAAGGACGTCAGATACGGCGGGATGGCCTGGATCACCGTCGGCTCCCCCGGCCAGCCCGACACGTCCATCCTCCTGCATCCGCCGGCCGCCGACCCCGGCATCACCGACGACGAGCGCCGCACCATCCTCGAGATGATGGCCAAGGGGAGCTACGCCATCATCACCCTGGCCACCGCCGACCTCGACGGCACCTTCGCGCGGCTGCAGGCCAGCAGCGCCGAAGTCGTCCAGGAGCCGACCGAGCAGCCGTACGGAATTCGCGACTGCGCGTTCCGCGATCCCGCGGGTAACCTGATCCGGATCAACGAGCTGCGCTGAGGAGCTGGGTACGGTCGTGTGTGGCACGATTTGGCATGTGACCAGCAAACCCGCCGCGGCGCAGCACCTGCGAGACCTGGCGCGGCTGCGCCGCGTCCGCGACCGGATCGACCGGGAATACGCGCAGCCGCTGGACGTCGAGGCGCTCTCCCGCGGCGCGAACATGTCGGCTGGGCACCTCAGCCGCGAGTTCCGCCTCGCGTACGGCGAGTCGCCGTACGGCTACCTGATGACGCGGCGGATCGAGCGTGCGATGGCGCTGCTGCGTCGTGGCGACCTCAGCGTCACCGAGGTCTGCTTTGCGGTCGGCTGCACCTCGCTGGGCACCTTCAGCACTCGCTTCACCGAGTTGGTCGGTGTGCCGCCCAGCACCTATCGGGGCCAGACGACTCGGGCAACGGCGGAAATGCCGTCGTGCGTGGTGAAACAGGTGACCAGACCGATCCGGAATCGAGAAGCGCCGGTTACCGAGCGGCAGCTAGCCTGACCGCCATCGACACGGGCCTGACCGACAGGAGGCGCTCCACACGGACTGAAGCGGTGCCGATTACGCCTTAGTCGTGCTCCTGCGGCGCCTGCGACCGCAGGCGCTTGACCATTTCCAGCAGCATCTTGTACGAAATGCCGGCGTTATCCATCAACAACGGCTTGATCTCCCAGGAAATCAGGGTCAAGCAGACAGTCTCGGTGTCCGCCTTGACGTCGGCGGTCCTGGGGCCGCCGTCGAGCACCGAGATCTCGCCAAAAAACTGACCCGGTCCCATCGACGCGACCTTTTGACCGTCGCGGACCACCGAGATCTTCCCTTCTTTGATGATGTAGAGGCCGTGCCCGCTGGCGCCAGACTTGACGATGGTTGCGCCCGCCTCGTAGCGCTGCTCTTTGGCGAGCCTGGCGAGGAGCTCCAATTCTTTGCGGTCGAGGCCGGCGAAGAGCGGGACCCGTCGTAGCGACTCGGTTGGATCGGTCTTGACAGCCATCGATTCCTCCTGTCGTTCTGGCGCGCGCCCCTACGATACCTCACCCGGTCGCTAGGCGCCGAGGTGCGCGGCCTGGAACTGGTTGCGCAGCCCCCAGATCCCGTTGACATAACCACGGCTGCTGGGATAGATGCCGTGGCGGCGGACGCCGGTCAGCCCCTGGTAGTAGGCAGCGAGGGCGAGCTTTGGATCATGGAGCTGGTCGAGGTAAGTGCGAAGCAGGGCGGCGCCCAGCTCGGCATTGTCGACCGGATTGTTGAGGTCGACGCGACGGTGCAGCAGGGCGGGGCCCGCCCAGGCGGCGGTATAGGGTTCCACCTGCATCAGGCCGACGGCGCCGGTGCGCGAGAGCGCCGACTGCTTCCAGCCGCTCTCCCAGTAGGAGACGGCGAGCACGAAGTTCGGATTCAGATTGTGATGCCGGGCGGCCCGGATAAGGATGGCGCGCGCCTGCGCGGTGGTCAGCCGGGCCGGCGGCGTGGCGGCACGATGCACCACACGCGTCACCGGCCGGGTGCTTTTCTTGACGGCGGCGTAGGCCGGCTGGCCGGCTAAGGCAACGGTCAGGGTGGCGGCGGCCACGATCGCGACCACCAGGCGAGGGAATTTGGGCATGAGACGGAAACGTGACGGGGGCGGCCCGGCTTGCTCTTCCGGGCGCAAATTGTTGTTAAGGGCCACCGGTCCCTTGACTTTGGGTGAGGTCGGGCATCAAATATGAGCAGCCCGAATTGGGGGATCGAATTTAGCTCGGGCAAAGGAAGGCATAAGCATGCCGACAGTGACCAAGGAGGAGCAGATCCGTGCCGATACGGCCCGGCTGCACCAGATGGGCTACGCCCAGCAGCTGTTCCGCGACATGGGTGGCTTCAGCAACTTCGCGATCTCGTTCACCATCATTTCCGTTCTTACCGGCGGACTCACCCTCTACAGCTACGGCTTGAACCATGGCGGCCCTCAGCAGATGGGGATCGGCTGGCTGGTCGTAGGCGTCGCGGTGCTGGTTGTTGCCGCCGCCATGGCTCAGCTCGCTTCGGCGCTGCCGACAGCGGGCGCGCTTTACTATCAGGCGGCCAAGCTCGGCAACAAGCACTGGGGTTGGATCACCGGCTGGTTCAATCTGATCGGCCAGGTCACGATCACCTCCGGCATCGTCTATGGCAACGCCATCTTCGCCGCCGCGTTGTTCAACTCGCTCTGGGGCTACCCGAGTGATCTGACGACGACCTCGGGCAAGATCGGAGTCATCGGCGTCTTTGCCGTGCTGCTGGTCGTCCAGGCGACCATCAACCATGTCGGGGTCAGGCTGGCGGCCCGCGCCGCCGACATCAGCGTCTGGTGGCACATCGGGGTGATCGCCGTGCTACTGGTGGCGGTCGGCCTCCTGCATCCCCTCCACCCCCTGAGCTACGTCTTCACCCAGTCGTATAACGCCTCGGGCTTCGGTTCGCCGCTCTATGCGTTCCTGGTCGGCATGTTGCTGGCGCAGTGGACGTTCACCGGCTACGACGCCTCGGCACACGTCACGGAAGAGACGGTCAACCCGGCGCGGCGAGCGCCCTGGGGCATCGTGAACTCGGTCTTTTGGTCGCTGATCTTCGGCTACCTGATGCTGCTGGCGCTCACGTTGGCGATTCCCGATCTCGCCAAGACGGCGGCCAGTTCCAACCCGGTCCTCGACATCGTCAAGAATGCGCTCGGCTCAACCGGCGGGTTACTGCTCTTCACCGGGTTCGTCGTGGCGCAGGCCTTCTGCGGCTTGAGCTCCATCACCTCGAACTCCCGCATGCTGTTCGCCTTCAGCCGCGACGGCGCCCTGCCGGGCTCCAAGTGGCTGCACGTTGTCAGCAAGAAGTACCGGACGCCTGCCCGCGCCATCTGGGTGGCGGCGATCATCGCCTTCATCCCCATGGTCGCGCAGTTCCCGGTACCGGCCATCTATTCGATCGTGGTGTCGATCTCCGTCATCGGCCTCTACGTCTCCTATGTGATTCCGGTCCTGTTGGCCCTGATCTATCCGGATCGGTGGAAGCCGGGGCCGTGGAACCTGGGCCGGTACTGGCCGATCGTGGCCTGGGCGGCTGTGATCTGGGTCGCGTTCATCAGCGTCATCCTGATGCTGCCCGAGTACAGCGCGAAGTACACCGGCGACGTCATCGGCTGGCTGACGGCGACCGGAACCTGGGCAGGCCCCGCGGTGGCGATCTTCCTGATCATCGGCGGTCTCTACTATCTGCTCTGGGGCAAGAATCACTACAAC
>Ga0070697_100000530_pt1 | contig 28718 bp, 13 predicted proteins | sample KBSK1501metaG_FD_65475 | JGI IMG/M metagenome (GOLD analysis project Ga0070697, IMG submission 65475) | Corn, switchgrass and miscanthus rhizosphere microbial communities from Kellogg Biological Station, Michigan, USA - KBS K1-50-1 metaG | ecosystem: Host-associated > Plants > Roots >...
CGATAGAATCGTGGAGTCAAAGCCGTTCATACTCATTCCTATTCCAATACGATTAGTACTGGACAGGATATACGAGACCCGGCTGAAAATGGTCACCCCCTTTTCACAAGGATGAGGTGACAGAATGAACACGTTCCTCAGACGAAATGCTCCGACCAGTTACTTCAAGCTGTTTGCCGTTGAGTTGGTAACGGGGAGGCCAGTGCGAGCTTCCCAGGCACAGGATTGAGGTCCTACTCGACATTAAATAGTCTCACTCGTGTTGAAACAAACCGTAGAAGGGTTAGGCACGGCAGTAAAGGCAACTAAGACTTAAGCCGAGTTTTGGCGCTGTGGGCAGGCGCGGGCGAATTACGTCGTAGATACCCACGATTGGCACCCACGATTGCGTCGTCTTGCACGTGCTTGCGGGTACTTGGCAGTCTCCCGCAACCATGTAAGACGTGCAGACAATGAATGAACATCTGGGGTTCGTGTTCTATCCGGCTCGCTGGGTGCGTCGCTGTTTGGTCTTTTCAGTGTGCTCGGTCTGTCGCTGGCGATGCTGGGGCTCTATGGCCTGCTGGCGTTTGTTATCCGTTGGAGAACTCGCGAGGTTGGGAACCGCATGGCACTGGGCGCACTGAAGAAAGATGTCATGTTACTTGTGGTTCGGCAAGGGAGCTTGCTCGTTGTCTTAGGGGGCATTAGGTCTTGCAGCCGCGCATGCAACGAGTCTCGTTGCGGGAATGCTCTATGGCGTTTCTGGTCGCGACCCCTTTACCTTCAGCGCCGTCTCTCTCTTACTAGGCTCCGTGGCGCGAGTTGATCCAACCGTGGCTCTAAGTACGAATGATTCAGTGTAATCGGCTTCCGCCGAATCGGCCAAAAACGCGTACTAGCATCACAAAGTGAAGTGCGCGGTATACCATGGGGCGTGCAACTTCCCGTGAACCCGCCGCTATTGCCGATGCTCGCCAAGCGAGTGGGTGAATTACCAGGAGATGGGGATTGGGTTTTCGAACCTAAGTGGGACGGGTTTCGCGCACTCGTCTTTCGCGATGGGGATGAGATCCTGATCCAGAGCCGCGACGAAAAGCCGCTAAACCGCTATTTTCCTGAGCTTCTGGAGCCGTTACGTTCGGCATTACCTCCTCGCTGCGTCCTCGACGGAGAGATTGTCATCGTTAAGGACAATGGACTCGACTTCGACGCGCTTCAACTGCGCCTCCATCCAGCCGCATCGCGCGTGAATCTCCTGTCCCGACAAACTCCATCGTCATTCGTGTTCTTCGACCTGCTTTGCCGGGGAGACCGGGATCTTCGGGGCGAGCCATTCCAAACCCGGCGCCGCGAGCTGGAATTACTTATTTCATCGGCGCCGCCACCCATCCACCTAACACCGGCAACCGACGACCGCAGCGTTGCCTCCGACTGGTTCCGCCGCTTTGAGGGTGCAGGTCTTGACGGCGTCATCGCCAAGAACATTTTAGGAACTTACGAGCCAAACAAACGCGTGATGCTCAAGGTCAAACATGAGCGCGACTGCGACTGTGTGGTTGCAGGATTTCGTTGGCACAAGAAAGGTGATCGCACCCTCGTCGGCTCCTTGCTGCTGGGCCTCTTTGACGGGGCCGGTGCTTTGCAACACGTTGGGGTTTGTGCGAGCTTCAGCACTGAAAAGCGCCAGGAAGTCGCAGAATTCATCAGCCCTTACCGCACCGAGGCGCTGGCCGGCCACCCGTGGAAGCATTGGGCAGACCAGGGAAATGCGGCCGATGAAGCCGTCAAACGCATGCCGGGCGGTCAGAGCCGCTGGAGTCAAGGCAAGGACTTATCGTGGGAACCACTGCGACCTGAGCTGGTGGTGGAAGTCGCTTACGACCATATGCAAGGAAGCCGCTTCCGTCACACAGCGCAGTTTCGCAGATGGCGAATGGATAAGAAGCCTGTCGACTGCACCTACGCTCAGCTCGAAGTCGTTCCGCCGCAAGAGCTGGCAGCGATTTTCCCGTCCGGTCGCTGAGCCTACGCTAGCCGCTGATCAATCCTCTTTCGCTGCTCTTTTCTTGCGCCATTCCCGCCATTCACGCGTCGGATCATCATCAGGGTCGGGTGTTTCTTGCATCGGCCGCAGTGCTTCGGGCACATGGCGTAGATTGACTCGGATGCGGGTCCAGGTCGAAGATCTGCCTCGCATAGAGTCGACCAGCACGTCATCCATAGCAAGGAAGCGGGCGATCTGGGCATGTTTGCTCTTCCATCTTTCCAGACCCGCGAGCGCTGCTCCTTTATCGGGAGAGTTCGCAACAATGATGAGCGGCATCTTCACCCGCGGCTTCTTTACAGCGGATTTGGCACGGGATGGTGCCACTCGCAGGGCTTCGGCTTCCATCTTGCGAAAGTGCGGCGGCCACGGTGCGTCGCCGAGACCGGCGGCTTGGTCTTTATCCGCAAGCTCGAGTAATTTTTCAAGCGAACCAGGCTCGGCATCCACGTCCGCATGTGGATTGCCGATTTTCGCGAAGCGCTCCGGTATCGTGAATATCGTAAAGTCAGCTGGATCACAGTCAGGGACCTCGTGCCAGTGAAGCGGCGCCGAGACACGGGCGTCTGGAACCGGGCGTACCGAATACCCAGAGCACGTGGTCCGGTCCTTCGCATTCTGGTTGTAGTCGAGGAACACACCATGACGCTCTTCTTTCCACCATTTCGAGCTGGCCAGAGAGGGCGCACGCCGCTCCACTGCGCGCGACAACGCGACGGCCGCGCGGCGTACTTCAGCGAACGTCCAGCGCGGTTCGATACGTACATTTACGTGCATACCGCGTGAACCGCTGGTTTTAGGCCAGCCGCGAAGCCCTACCTCTTCGAGTAGCCCCTTCACTTCGAGAGTGACACGGCGCACATCCGCCCAACTAACACCCGGAACCGGATCGAGATCGATCCGCAGCTCGTCGGGGAGCTCAAGGTTGCCGGAGCGGACCGGGTGCGGGTGCAATTCGATGCAACCCAGATTGATGATCCAGGCGAGCCCAGGCGCGTCGTCCACAACAATTTCTTCCGCAGTTCGGCCCGAAGGGAATGACAGCGTGACTGTTCGCAACCAAGGTGGCCGCTGGGAAGGCGCACGCTTTTGATAAAACGCCTCTGCCTCGGCGCCGTTGACGAAACGCTTGAGAACAATCGGACGATCCCGAATTCCGGCGAGGGCGCCCGGCGCAACGGACAGATAGTAGCGTACAAGATCGAGTTTCGAGATTCGTGCCTGCGATGAAAAATACAGCTTGTCGGGATGCGTTATCTGGACTTCACGTCCCTCGACCGAGAGCACCTTGCTGGCCTCTTCTTTTGCCATTACATCAGCCTACCACCCGATGCGGCACTGTGGGCCTGCCCGTGCACCTTCCCGATTCTGCCCGAGTGACGGGCAACAGGAAGTTGGGATTCGTCGGCAAGAGGCTCAATTTCAGAGTAGCCGACGATACCCCAAAGACCTTTTTGGACTTCCGGCAGCTCGTCTGTGGACCACGTGGGGTCGCTCCACGCGAAGCCTTGTTATCGTCACAGTTGCCACAAGTCTCGCGGTTGAATTCATTTCTTCCGCTACGTCTTGCACCGGAGCATCTGCCGTCGCGCCAACGTATCACTGGAACAATCACGCGGGGGGGGAATATGCATGCCGGTCCGTTCGCGCACACCAGTGTTCGGAAGCGGACACCGCTATACAGACGAATCCGGTCCTCGGCGGTATTAGCGCCAGGATTCATTGGCTTTATCGAACGCTGGACTTGGCAGCCGCGATGCAGTTGTCTGGTCCCGGGGCTGCGGGCCTTGGCTGTCGACCCAATCACGGCGCTGCGGTGTGAGTAGGAGACTGGGCCAGCGTTGTTCAAGTCCGGCTCGAATCGAGGCCCCGAGCGCGGCAAGTCTACGCTCGGCCGGTGATACGTCAGTGAACGGGGAACGGGGAGTAGTCTTGGGACGCTATAATCACGCCGATGGGCAGCTCTCCTTCACGTCTTTATGCAGATCAGTCGACTCTTCGCCCCGAGGGACAACAGCCCCATCTCCGCATTCACGCCATTAACATCTTCGTTCGTGATCAGGATCAAAGCCTGCGCTTCTACTTGGACCAGCTGGGGTTTAGTCTGGTCGGTGATATCCGCCTTGGAACCGGTGAGCGCTGGGTGGCAGTCGCCCCTCCGGACGGTAGCGCCGTGCTCTCGCTGGTCGCACCTAAGCCCGACTCTAGAGAGTACGAGTTCATCGGCAGGCCCACGCAGGTTGTCTTTGTTACCGAAAATGTTGTGGCCAAATATGGCGAATGGCGCAAGCGCGGAGTTCGGTTTCAATATGCGCCGCGCCTGAAGCGCATCAAGTACGAGCGGCAGGCATCGCCTCCGGATTCAACTGACCACTCGATACCACCTGGACCGAAGACACCGATCTGGGGCGGAGTGATGACACACTTCAAAGATAACGACGGGAACTCTTTTGCGCTGGTGAGCTACGACGAGGAGAGCCGAGCCGTCGAAGGGCAACGCCGCGCCGCTGCGGCGAAGTTGGAATGGGAGCGCCGCGCTGCTCAAGAACTGGAAATCGCCAAACAGGTACAGACAAGGCTCTTTCCTCAGACGCTTCCGTCCCTTACCACGCTCGATTATTCAGGAACTTGCATCCAGGCTCGCCAGGTCGGCGGCGATTACTACGACTTCCTAGATCTAGGGCAGGAACGGCTCGGCCTGGTGGTTGGTGACATTTCAGGGAAAGGAATCGCAGCTGCTCTTTTGATGGCCAATCTGCAAGCGAACCTGCGCAGCCAGTGCGCCATCGTATCGGATCAACCTCGGCGCTTCTTGCAACTGGTAAATCGCCTGTTCTACGAGAACTCGATTGAGAGCGCCTACGCCACCCTGTTCTTTGCCGAGTACGATGACCGAGTGCGGCGTTTGCGCTATGTGAATTGCGGACATCTCTCCGCGCTTCTGCTCCGGCACGATGGCACTCTGGAACGGCTTGACTCCACGTGCACTGTGCTGGGCCTTTTCAAGGAATGGGACTGCTCGATCGGGGAACGCCTACTTTCCTCGGGAGACACACTTGCACTCTACACCGACGGCATAACCGAGTCGTTCAATCACGCAGGAGAAGAATTCGAAGAGTACCGGCTTGTCGAATCACTGCGACGACATCGTGAGCAGTGCTCGCCGCTCTTGGTCGCTTCGATTGTTGATGATGTCAATAAATTCAGCCCTCACGAGCAGTCCGACGACATAACCCTGATAGTTGCCAAGTGCAGGTAAGACTAGTGTCGGCGAGTTGGCCGGTGGGGCACGCGTGAAGTGACCTTCTTCACAGCCGACGAGCGGCGCCTCTCGGGATTGCGCCCGACATAGCCGACCATACGCCCCCATCGGCCCAAAGAATAAGGAATGAATAAGGAATAGGGATGACCCGGAGCCAAAAGGTCTCCGGGCGGCGGCGAATGAGTGGAGGATCGTCACCAGCGGCAAAATGACGCCTCCAGGCTAGAAGAAATAAAAAAGCCATCCCATGCCAGGATAGTGCGAAACTAAGAGACCACTTCCTATCATCGGCCGGCCCCGTATGTATTGACAGGGTTACTTTCGTATTGTTCGCAACCCTAGTCGCGCACCTCAAGGTCCGTAACTCCAGGTCCCCCCGCAGGAGGTTCCTATGAGTGAGAAACGTATCTCCGATCTCAATTGGCCATCACTCCTTCAGCGACAATTTCATCCCTCTCCGCTGGCCTGGGAAGACCAGGTGCTTTGCTTCTTGCTGCCCGACCGGTTCTCGGACGGCAAGGAGAAGGGCTATCGCGACAACGCCGGCAACAAAGTTACCACCGGGACTACCCCGCCTTTCGATCCTAGCACCGATAACGGGAATGCGATCCAGACCCCAACCGATGCCGCAAACTGGCGCAACACTGGCACTGTGTTCGTCGGAGGCAACCTAAAGGGTCTCACGACCAAGCTTGGCTATTTGCGGCGGATGGGCGTGACGGCTATCTGGGTGGGGCCGATTTTCAAGCAGGTCGCCTTCCAGCAGACCTATCACGGCTATGGGGTCCAGAACTTTCTTGATGTGGATCCGCACTTCGGCACCCGCGACGACCTGCGCACGCTGGTTGACACTGCCCACGCCACTGGCATCTACGTCGTTCTCGACATCATCCTGAATCACTCTGGCAACGTCTTTTCCTACAACAACGGGAATCCCACTTGGACGGGCCAGGTCTTCGACGTGCAGGGCTTCAACGACGCCCTAGGACATCCCACGCTTCCTTTTCACCCGCTGGTTACGCCCCAGTTCGCGTCCGCATTTCCCGACGGGGCGATATGGCCGGCGGAGTTCCAGAACAGCTTCGTCTTCACGCGCAAAGGCAGGATTCAGCATTGGGATGACGATCCGGAATTCCGCGAGGGCGACTTTTCAGACTTGAAGGACATCGATCTTGGCCTTGCCGGCCCGGACAACTACAACCCCACCGCCGGCCTCGACGCTCTCTGCGAGGTCTATAAGTTCTGGATCGCCTTCGCCGATATCGATGGCTACCGCGTGGATACCGTCAAGCACATGGGCGACGGTCCAACCCGGTATTTTGCGTCGGTGATCCACGAGTTCGGAGTGAGCATCGGCAAAGATAAGTTTCTTCTGGTCGGCGAGGTCACGGGCGGCCGGGTGCGGGCCTTTAATACAGTCGAAACCACCGGAATTGACGCCGCGCTGGGCATCGACGACGTCCAGGACAAGCTCGAGTATTTGATTAAGGGGTACCGTAATCCTGCGGATTACTTCGATCTTTTCCGCAATTCTCTCGAGGTCGGGCAAGAGTCGCACACCTGGTTCCGCAACAAGGTCGTGACCATGATCGATGATCACGATCAGATCCGCAAGGGCAACAACAAGGCCCGCTTCTGCGCCAATGACCAGGGCGACCAATTGATCTTGAGTGCGATCGGCTTGAACCTCTGCACCTTGGGAATTCCGTGCATTTATTACGGCAGCGAACAGAAGTTCGATGGGTCCGGCGACGGCGGTGACGGAGCGGACCGCTACATCCGCGAGGCGATGTTCGGGGGCGGGTTCGGAGCCTTCCGCAGTCGCAACCGCCACTGTTTTGACGAGGACCAGAACCCTATTCCAGGCGAACTGGCGAAGATCACGAAGATTCGCCAGCAGGAAGTGGCTTTGCGCCGGGGCCGCCAATATCTGCGCCAGATTTCGGGCGACGGCAGCAACTTCGGGTTCCCGAGAATCTTGGATGGCCGCATGCGGTCGATCGCGGCTTGGACACGCATTCTCGACAAACAAGAGGTTCTGGCAGCGGTGAATACTGATCCTGGCTCTCCTACGACGGCGTGGGTCACGATTGATAACGACCTGCACCCTGCAGGCAGCAGCCTGCGTTGTTTGTATTCAACCGACAATGCCGAAATCGGAAACCCGCTGCTAGTGGAGGCGCGCAACGGCAAGGCCGTCAATTTGACAGTACCGCCCGGAGGTTTTGTGATCTACAAATAGGTATCCGGGTTTTGACCTTCTGGTTGGATGACCTTCTGAATACGAAACGGTCGCACGTCTGAAGTCTCTTGGCTTCTCCGATTTGCGGGCGAGTGAAAGTTGAACTTGGACGGGAGCAAGATTCTGTGATGGCTAGCAGCTAATAGTCCAGTCTTAGTCTAGTCCGCCTGAATCGGTCGCACAGAACATGCTACCGATGGCCAGCGGAGAGTTGCTTTGTGATCCGACATAACGTGCCGGATGAAGGTCCAAACACGCTCAACATTCAGGCCACTGTTCGCAAATGGACACCCCAGTTTCAGTTCCGGACAAAGCGGCGCCGTTCGTAGGCACTGATACAGCCCCTATCTCACTGTTGTCGTAGACACTTACCGCCTCGCTTTCAAATGGAGTGGCAGTTGCGAGGAGATGGTCTGATGGATATCGCACGGCCAGACATCAAACGCCAAAAGAGACGCCGGCAAATTATCGGGCTGGCGATCGGCGTTGTGCTTCTCGGGATAGTGACAATTGGCGTTTCTCGACTGAAACCGGCGGCACAGGAGGTAGAACGGAGTACCGTGTGGACCGACACAGTCAAGCGCGGCCCCATGCTGCGCCAAGTCAGAGGACTTGGATCCCTGATTCCTAGCCAGGAGTTTACCCGTCAAATACCAGCAGAGACCGAAGCCACTGTCGTCCGAATTCGCATGTTGCCGGGTTCCCAGGTGAAAGCTGACAGCATTTTGCTGGAGATGAGCAATCCGCAGGTCGAGCAGGCAGCGCTCGACGCCAAACTTCAATTAAAGGCCGCGGAAGCTGAATACCAGAGTCTGCGAGTCAAGCTTCAGAGCGATCTCATGAATCAGAAGGCTGGCGCCGCCACCGTGACTGCAGATTACAGCCAGGCAACGTTACAGTCGGAGACTGACAAGGCACTTTACGATCTCGGAGTGATTTCAGGTCTTGCGTACAAAGCGTCGAAGGGCAAGGCTGACGAACTTACCACGCGAAACCACATCGAGGACGAACGACTGGAAATCAACCAGAAGGCGATCGAATCGCAGATGGCCGAACAGCAGGCCAAAGTGGACCAGGTGCGTGCGCTGGCGGGACTGAAGCAGAAACAGTTGGACGCGCTCAAGGTCCGCGCCGGCATTGACGGCGTTCTGGTCGATCTGCCATTGCAGGTAGGGCAACACGTCTTGCCCGGAACCATGCTGGCAAAAGCAGTCCAGCCAAATCATCTGATTGCGGAGTTAAAGATTGCCGAGACCCAGGCGCGAGATGTGCAGATCGGTCAACCGTCAGTGGTCGACACCCACAATGGCACTGTCTCCGGAACCGTGATGCGAGTGGATCCGGCAGTGCAGAACGGGACGGTCACAGTTGACGTACAGCTCACCGGCGAACTTCCCAAAGGGGCGCGGCCCGATCTGAGCGTCGATGGAACCATCGATCTGGAGCGATTGGAGAACGTTGTCTACGTCGGACGTCCCGCCTTTGGGCAGGAGAACAGCACGATTACCTTGTTCAAACTGGATCCGGACAGCAAGGGTGCTGTTCGCGTCCCGGTAAAGGTGGGACGCGCGTCAGTAAACTCGATCCAAATTCTCGAAGGACTGCATGAAGGTGACATGGTGATTCTTTCCGACATGTCGCGCTCCGATAACACCGACCGCATCCGGCTCGACTAAGACAACCGATTGAGGCAGAAGCTATGACTGAAGCAGGACAAGCGCTGATCCAGATTGAGGATCTCACCAAAGTGTTTTACACCGACGAAGTCGAAACTCACGCTCTCTCCGGCGTGCACCTTGCGATCCGCAAGGGAGAGTACGTAGCCATGTCGGGCCCGTCAGGATGCGGCAAGTCAACGCTGCTGTCGATCATCGGCCTGCTCGATACGCCGACTGGCGGACGCTACCGCTTGAACAGCCAGCCCGTGGAGAACCTGGGTTTTGCCGAGCGTTCACGCATTCGCAATCAGGAAATAGGGTTCATTTTCCAGAGCTTTAATTTAATTGGTGATCTCACGGTCTACGAAAATGTCGAGCTGCCACTTACCTACAGGCAGAAGATGCCCGCGGCCGAGCGCAAGAAGCGCGTAATGGAGGCACTGGAGCGTGTAGGCATGGCGCACCGCGTGCGGCACTATCCCTCGCAACTCTCAGGAGGTCAACAGCAGCGTGTTGCCGTGGCCCGCGCCCTCGGCGGGAAACCCTCCATCCTGCTCGCGGACGAGCCTACCGGAAACCTCGACTCACGCAACGGCGAAGCCGTCATGGAATTGCTCCAGAACCTGCACCGTGAAGGCGCGACGATTTGCATGGTCACGCACGATCCACGCTTTGCCAAACATGCCGAGCGCGAAGTGCACTTATTCGACGGAAAGGTTGTGGCGGAAGAAGAACTGCAAAAGCTGATGGCGGATGTGCATGCATGACCGGATTAATCCAAGACCTCCGGTATGCTCTGCGGCAACTGTGCAAGAGCCCAGGGTTCACGTCAGTCGCGGTGCTCACGTTGTCGTTGGGGATCGGCGCAACCACTGCGATGTTTAGTTTGGTGGACGGCGCGCTCTTCCGCAGCTTGCGTTATCCGCACGCCGACCAGTTGGCCTCCGTGGGAGTCATCGCTCCTATTATTGATGGTGAGTTTCTCTTTGCAGCCAACTATCTTGCGTGGAGGCGCGACCAAACTCCCTTTGCAAGCCTCACTTCGTCCACCGGCGTCAACGATTGTGATCTCACCGATGACCGCCCCGTCCGGTCAACCTGCGTTTCGGTAGCGTCCACCTTCCTGCCCACATTCGGTGTGCAGCCCATCCTGGGACGGAACTTCACGCCGGAGGAGGATCGCCCCGATTCGCCCAAAGTTGCATTGCTCTCCTACGGGCTATGGCAAAGCCGGTTTGGAGCCGACCGCGGCATTGTTGATCGCACGATTTCGCTTGATGGAAGACCAACGCGGGTCTTAGGCGTTTTGCCGCGTGACTTTGAATTTCCGACGCTTGCTCGTACGGGGCTCGTTGTGCCTGAGGCCCTCGATGAATCCATTGTGCAACGCAATTTGATGGGGCCGACGGTTCGCGTATATGGACGCCTGAAACCAGGCGTCAGCATCGAATCGGCGGCAGCGCAATTGCAGCCCCTGTTTCGGAGCTTTGTGGAGTCCGCGCCGCCACCGTTTCGAAAAGAACTGCGACTTCAGGTTCGCTCTATCCGCGATTTACAGGTTCATGACTCCCGTCTCGCAGCTTTGTTCCTGTTGATCTCGGCCTTTGCAGTACTTCTAATCGCCTGCGCCAACGTGGCCAACCTCGTATTTGCCCGCAGCACGGGGCGACGACAGGAGCTTGCAGTCCGATCTGCGCTCGGCGCCGCACGCGTTCGCCTATTTCAGCAAAGGCTAACAGAAAGCATGCTGCTCGCACTGGTTGGAGGCGCAATCGGTAGTGGGCTTGCTTACGCGATTGTTCATGGCTTTGTCGCTCTTTCACCGGCAGGAATACCACGGTTGCCGGAGGCGACGGTAAACATCAGGGCTCTGATGTTCGCGCTTCTGTCATCGGGCGCTGCCGGGATTGTGTTTGGCACTCTGCCCGCCCTGGAGAAGCCGCGTCCGGAAGCTCTGGTTGCTATGACTGTGTCTGGCACTCGGCGAACCAACCTGCGAAAAACTCTGATGGCTGCTCAGGTTTGGATGACTCTCATTCTGGTCACAGGTGCTCTGCTGTTCCTGCGGACTCTTCGCAACCTTGAGGTCCAGCCGTTAGGGATGAATACGCAAAACATTGTTACGGCAGCGATCACGCTCGGGCAGCAAAAATATGCTCAACCGGCACAGCGGCTTGCATTCTTCGAGCAACTGGAGAAGAAACTCCAGGAATTGCCTGGCGTCGCGGCGGCGGCCCTCAGTGACTCCCTTCCCCCAGGCACACCGGCGCGCACCATGCCACTTGTAGCGTTGGAGGTGGAAGGGAAGCCGCCCCTTAGTCTCGACCAAGGCATAGGTGGAATCGTGGGCTGGAGATCTGTCACGCCAGAGTATTTTTCGGTTCTAGGCATTCCCCTGCTGCGCGGACGGGCCTTTGACGAACAAGATCGCAAACCAACGTCTGGCGCCATGATCCTTAACAACGCCTTGGCTCAACGGCTCTTTCCCGGCCAGGACGCGGTGGGCAAGACAATCCACTTTCGTTCGGATGAAGCGCGCGCCGCTGCCACGTTCAGAATAGTAGGTGTCACTGCCAACACGCAAAATCAGGGACTGGGCGGGCATATTGGTCCCGAATATTACCTGGTACGTCGTCACACCGCGAACGACCGCATCTTCAACTATCCAGACTCTCAGCGGATCAGCATTGTGGTGCGCAGTGCAATTGATCCGCAGACGGTAGCCAAAGAATTACGAGACTCAATTGCCACGCTCGACCCAACGCTTCCGGTAGAGTCAAGCACACTCGGTCAGACCGTATACCGGCTTGCGGAGCGTCCTCGATTTACCGCCGCGCTGCTCTCGCTGTTTGCCGCGGTCGGCCTCCTTCTGGCGGCGGTGGGTATATTCGGCCTGGTTTCCTTGCTGGTGAGCCAACGCACTCGGGAGATTGCTATTCGTCTGGCGCTGGGCGCGAACCCGGCTACTGTCACCAGGGTCACGGTGTTTCAGACGCTGGTCTGGATTGCCGGCGGCGCTATCGCCGGGATTTTCTGTTCGCTGGTTGCGGCTCGCTGGATTGGCGCGCTGCTGTTTGGAATAAGGCCAAATGACCCCGCCACACTGACCGAGGCCGCGCTCTTGCTTTTAGCTGTGGCCCTGCTTGCCAGCTACATTCCCGCGCGTCGTGCGGCCAAAGTCGATCCCATGGTGGCGTTGCGGTACGAGTAGGAGGAGAAGAACAGCATGACGAGTTTGCTGCAAGACCTACGCTACGCTCTGCGGCAATTGCGGAAAAGCCCGGGTTTCACTGCGGTGGCGGTGCTCACGCTGGCGCTGGGGATCGGCGGCAATACGGCGGTGTTCAGTCTGGTGGATGGAATTCTGCTTCTGCCGCTGCCGTATTCGAAGCCCGACCAATTGATCAGCGTAACCGGGTCATATCCTGCTGGCGCGGTGGTGGCGATGCGCGAGCAGCTACACACTATGGACGTCGGCGCTTATGCCGAGGGCCACGACTTCAATCTAACTGGTCTTGGCGAACCAGTCCGCCTAACTGGCACGTTGGTGTCCGCTGAACTGCTCTCTATCCTGGGCGTACGCCCAGAGCTAGGGAGAACGTTCTATCCAGGCGAGGACAGTGCTGGCCAGGATAACTACGTAATTCTGAGTCATGCCCTGTGGGAGCAGCGCTTCGGAAGTGATCCGGCAATGATTGGCCGCTCAGTCCAACTCGAAGGTGTGAGGCGTCAAGTGGCCGGCGTGATGCCCGCGACCTTCCGTTTCCCATCCGCGAAAACCCAAATATGGATCCCGTTTCACAATGATCCGCGAAACGCGGTGGTCTATTGGGCGGGCGACTTCATGCCTGTGATCGGACGGCTTCGTCCGGGATCAACCATCGACAAGGCACGCGCCGAGACACGGATGTTCCAGTCTCACGTGGGAGCGCTGTTTCCCTGGCCGATGCCCGCCAGTTGGAACGCAGATGTCAATGTGGTTCGTTTGCAAAATGGCATGGTTGCCGACGTTAGTGCGCGCCTGCTCATGTTGCTGGGAGCGGTATTGCTGATCCTCCTGATCGCGTGCGCAAACGTCGCCAATTTAACGCTCTCGCGAGCGGCGACGCGCGAAAAGGAAATTGCCATCCGCTCCGCGCTGGGTGCTGTGCGACAGCGAATCGCGAGGCAGCTTCTGACCGAGAGTGTGTTGCTGGCATCTCTGGGCGGTTTACTCGGATTGATTTTTGCCACAATTGGGCTCCGCTTGCTGGAGGGCGCGCTACCTGCGGATACGCCGCGCCTGGCGGAGGTACACATGGATTGGCGTGTGCTTGCATTCACGAGCGGGCTCACCATCCTGACAGGTTTTATCTTTGGGCTGGCTCCAGCTCTTCAGTCTTCGCGCGCGGTTCTCGCGGATTCCCTTAACTCCGCTGGGCGGGGCACATCAATTTCCGTGTCGCAGCGCTTACGGAGCTTACTGGCAGTTGTCGAAGTCGCGTTTGCAATGCTACTCGTCATCGCCGCTGGACTTCTGATCCGAAGTTTCTGGACCCTGTCACACGTCAATCCGGGGTTTCGATTCGAACAGGTCGTGACCGCACGCGTTACACCCAATGAATCGTTCTGCGGTGACCCAGCGCGATGTCTGACTTTCTATCGTAGTGTGCTGGATCAGGCTAAGGCCTCTGCTGGGGTGAGTGGCGCCGCGTTGGTGAACACTCTTCCTTTGGGGGGAAGGGTGAGCAAGCGTTCGTTGGAAATTGAAGGCTTCGTGGCTTCCGCCGATCAGGTCCTGCCTCTTTTTTGGCTCGACGTGGTTACCCCTGAATATTTTCGGGTGATGGGCATTCCACTCTTGTCTGGCCGGTGGTTTGCTGCTGCGGATGAGTCTGGCAATACGCCGGTAGCCGTGATGACGGCTTCATCGGCGCAGCGATTCTGGCCAGGCCGAAATGCCGTTGGACAACACATTCGGTTCGCGAGAGATAACGAATGGCGCACGGTCGTCGGAGTAATTGCCGACGTGCGCGCATACGATCTGCAAAGGAATATCCCCGACTGGATCAAGGGCACGGTGTATGTGCCCTACAACCCCAAAGCCACTTTGGAAGCTGGCGGAGTGCCCGCAGAAATGACGATTGCCGTCCGAACCACCTTGGACGAAGCACAAACAGCAGCGATGCTTCGCCGGGTCGTTACCGGCCTAAACCAAGAGGTCCCGGTTAGTGAAGTGAAAACCATGAGCACGGTTATTTCCGAAGCTGTATCCACCCCGGCTTCCACTATGTCCCTGTTTGTGACTTTTGCCGGTTTGGCGCTGGCGCTGGCAATAATCGGCGTCTATGGTGTTCTCTCCTTTCTGGTGTCGAAGCGGACACGCGAGATCGGCATCCGCATGGCGCTGGGGGCTCAGCGCCGCGACGTTCTCTGGCTGGTCATGAAGGAGGGTGCGAAATTCTCCCTAACCGGCATCACGCTTGGTTTGGCAGCAGCATTCGCGGTCACTCGATTGCTGTCGAGCGAACTCTACGGTATCAGCCCCATGGACCCATTTACTTACGCAGGCGTGGCCATCGTGATGGCTGTGGTCACACTGCTGGCGTCTTACGTCCCTACGCGCCGGGCCATGCGCGTCGATCCTTTGATCGCGCTGCGGTGCGAATAGGAGGATGCAACCCGCGATGACTGGAACTCTCCAAGATATGCGCTTTGCGCTGCGGCAATTGCGCAAGAGCCCGGGCTTCACCAGCGTGGCTGTGCTCACACTGGCGCTCGGAATCGGTGCGACCACCGCCATCTTCAGTGTGGTTTACGGAGTCCTGTTGCGGCCGTTGCCGTACCAGAAGCCGGAGCAGATTGTCCGGCTCTGGGAGGCGAATGCGCGCGGCCAGCGCGCGAGTTTTACCGATCCTAACTTTGAGGACATCCGCTCGCAGAGTCGTTCCTTGCAGGGTCTGGCGGAAACCAGAAGCAGCCCGGAGTCGGTGTCGGGCGGTTCCGAGCCGACTCAGACAATGGTCGCCGCCGTGTCCCGCGACTTCCTTCGAGTGATGCGTGTCCAGCCCGTCTTGGGACGCAGTTTTGCGCCCGAGGATCAGCGTTTCGGCGCCGCGCCGGTTGCTTTGGTCAGTTACGGGTATTGGAAACAGTACCTGGGCAGTACAACTGACCTTCCCGCAATCAAGCTCACGATCTTGAACCAGGCTGTCTCGGTCATCGGCGTACTTCCGCCGGGGTTCCACTTTCCAGACGATTCGCGGATATGGATGCCGCGGGAGCTCTACCCGCGTCTGCCCAGCCGCACTGCGCATAACTGGAACGTCGTGGGCCGCTTGCGAGATGGCATCGGGTTGGAACAAGCACATGCCGAGCTGGCTACGCATGCCCGCCAGATCAAAGAACAGTACCGGCAAGACGTGGACATGATGGACGTGGCCGTTGCCCGGTTGCAGGACGCAATGACCACCGACATGCGTCCGGCGTTAATGATTTTGTTGGCCGCCGTTGGCTTGCTGCTACTGATTGCCTGCGCCAATGTGACGAACCTGCTGCTGGCCCGGAGTACAACCAGAGAGAGGGAGTTGGCGATCCGCATGGCGATTGGAGCTGCGCGCGGGCGGCTAGTGCGGCAGTTTCTCACCGAGGCGCTCGTGCTCTCGCTGGCTGGCGGGCTCGTGGGTGCGCTGGCGGCCCGCTGGGGCGTGATTGGATTGCTCCACCTCGCTCCGCCTGGGCTGCCGTTGTTGGATGAGGTTTCCATTCACCTGCCGGTGTTGCTGTTTGCTATTGGGATTTCTTTGAGCGTTGCGCTCGGACTGGGGATGTTCAGCGCGCTGCGAGCCAGCTCCGGCACAGTACAACAAGCCCTAGCCGAGCATGGCCGCTCTCAGACCGGCGCTCCGCAAAGTCAGCGCCTTGTTCGCGCCACTATCGCTGGGCAGCTAGCGATCACGTTGGTATTGCTCACCGGAGCCGGCTTGCTCGGCCGCAGCTTGTTGCGCGTGCTCGCGATTGATCCCGGCTTTCGCACCGAGTACGTCGCCACGGTAGATCTCGCATTACCTTTTGCCGAGAAAGATGCCGACAAGGCGCGCCGTGTGCAATTCCTTACCGAGCTGATCGCACAAATGAAAGCAATTCCGGGCGTACAGGAAATAGGCGGTACGGGGAGATTGCCGCTGACTCAGCCTCTGTCAGACGGTACATACGTCATGATGAGCCCCGGAGACCGCCCCCCGCGTGCGATGGAGGAACTGGAGCAATGGTCTCACAACGCAGCGCGCACAGGCTACGCGAGCTATTGCCCGGCAAGCGAAGGCTATTTCCGCACTCTTGGAATCCCACTGCTGCGAGGGCGTTTATTCGACGACCATGACACGATGGATGCGCCGCATGTTGCGGTCGTCAGCCAGTCGCTGGCGCGAGAGAAATGGCCCGATCAGGATGCGCTGGGCCGAACTATTGAATTCGGCAATATGGATGGCGACCTCCGTCCGCTGACCATCGTCGGCGTTGTCGGTGACGCACGTGCAGACAGCCTAGAAAAGGTGCCCAGCCCTACCATCTACGTGAATTATCGTCAGCGCCCGCAGGCGACTCAGCACTTCACCGTCGTGTTGCGCACCGATGCAGACTCATCCTCCGTGATCTCGGCCACCCGGAAAATCGTCCACGCTCTCGATCCGAATGTGCCGCCTGGCTTCAACACACTTGCTCAGGTATTGGCATCCTCCCTCAAACCGAGGCGATTTAACTTGCTGCTGGTGGGCGCGTTCGGAGGGGCAGCGCTCCTGTTGGCCATGGCTGGCCTCTATGGAGTGATGGCTTATTCAGTAACTCGACGCACGGGCGAATTAGGCATAAGGATTGCGTTGGGAGCATCGTCAGGCAACATATTGGCAATGGTGCTCAAACAAGGATTCATGACCGCGCTGACCGGCGTCACAATTGGAGTTGCCGCAGCGCTGGCTCTGACTCGCGCACTGCGCTCGCTGTTGTTTGGATTGAGTGCGACTGATCCCGTCACTTTTGCCGGCGTCGCCGCGCTGCTCATTCTTGTGGCGCTGCTCGCGAGTTACGTGCCCGCACGGCGTGCGACAAGAGTCGATCCCATGGTCGCGCTGCGGTACGAGTAGGAGTTACTGACTCATGATGACCGGACTTATGCAAGACGCTCGCTGCGCTTTGCGCCAACTGCGTAAGAGCCCAGGCTTCGCCTGCACGGCCGTCCTCATGCTGGCACTCGGTATCTGCGCCAACGTAGCCGTCTTTGGTTTTGTGGATGCATCGCTGATCAAACCATTGCCTTATGGCGATCCATCCAGGGTTGTGGGAGTGTTTGAGAGCAGTGCATCGAGTACGCGGAGTGCCGTCTCGTACCTTGATTACGTCGACTGGAAGAGGCTCAACCCGATTTTCAGCTCGATAGATGCGTACGCTCTGAACGGCGGTTTCACGCTGCGCACTGCCACAGGCGCGGAACAGGTAGCCGGCACACGCGTAAGTGACGGGTTCTTTCATACGCTCGGTGTTACTCCCCCGCTGGGACGAGACTTTCGTTCGGGTGAACAGTCGCCAGGCGCGCCTCGCGCCGTTCTCGTCAGCTACGCGGCATGGCAAAAGCGATTCGGCGGAACCAAGGATGTGCTGGGGCAGGCAGTCACGTTGAACGGAGTTGTGAACATCATCATCGGCGTGCTTCCACGAGACTTTCATTTCGCCCCCGCTGGTGCGGCTGAGTTCTGGGGTACGCTGAATGCCTCCGATGCCTGCGAGCAAAGACGAGGCTGCCACAATCTCAACGTCGTAGCGCGGCTGCGCGATGGATTGTCTGTTCAGACTGCGCTTGCAGCCATGAAGTCGCTCACGCTGCAGTTGGCGAAGCAGTATCCGGACACCAATCGCGAGCAAGGTGCGAACGTGCTCCTTTTGAGCGATGTGATTGTTGGAGATGTTCGCCCTATCCTGCTGGTCTTGCTAGGTGGAGCGGGTCTGTTGCTGCTGATCGCTGGCATGAACGTGGCGGGGCTGCTGCTCGCGCGCTCCGAAAGCCGCAAACGCGAAATCGCGGTTCGCGGAGCGCTAGGCGCTTCGCGGTTGCGATTGATCAGTCAATTCGCGGCGGAAGAACTGGTGCTCGTAGTAGTCGCGAGCTTGTTGGGAGTGATCTCTGCTGAGTGGGTGATGCAACTCCTCACCAGGCTTATCCCGACCGACATGAGAGACAGCATGCCTTATCTGCAGGGACTCGGCTTGAATTTCAGAGTAGTGGCATTCGCCTGTGTGATCTCGCTGCTCGCGGCAACGTTGTTCGCCATTATTCCTACATTGCGCCTGTCCGTATCTGAGTTGCGAGAAGGCTTGACGGAAGGCAGCCGGGGCTCTACGGGAACTATGTGGCGACGCTTGGGTGCCAACCTGGTTGTAGTCGAATTGGCTATTGCGATGGTGCTGCTGGTCGGAGCCGGACTGCTGGGCGAAAGTCTCTACCGGCTGCTCCATGTTGATATTGGGTTGAAGCCCGATCACCTGGCTACGCTCCAGATCGAGGCCTCACCGTCCAGCTATTCCAAAGACGAGCAGGCGATCGCGCTGGCCCGGCAGCTCGGGGATCGGATCGCGAGTTTGCCCAGCGTGCAGTCCGTGGGCATTTCCAATGCGTTGCCGGTGAGCTCGGGCTGGGGCACTACCTGGTTCCAGGTTGTTGGCCGTCCCAATCAGGGCGAGCGCAACGAGGCATTTAACCGGCAAGTGACTCCCAATTACTTCGCTACGCTACAAGCGCGGCTATTGCACGGACGCTACTTCAGTGAAGTGGAGGATGTCTCGAAGCCGCCGGTAGCGATTATCAACCAGGCGCTGGCCCAACAATACTTCCCCGGAGAAGACGCAGTCGGAAAGCAGGTGATCTACTTCGGGGAGCCACAAGCACCAATGCAAATCGTCGGTGTGGTAAATGACCTAAAAGAAGCGCCACTGGACACCGCGATCCGGCCCGCCCTATATGTTCCGTTTTACCAGCACCCACTTCGTGGTTTCGCGATTGCGGTTCGTACGTCGCAGGTCGAGCGACCGTCGTTTCCGGAGCTCGTCGCCGCCATCCATCAAGTCGGCGCCAATATTTCCATCTTTGGCGAAGCAACCATGGTTGACCGAATTAATGATTCACCCGCGGCTTACCTGCACCGCTCCTCGGCGTGGCTGGTCGGCGGATTCGCCGCCCTGGCGTTTCTGCTGGGCGTGGTCGGTCTCTACGGTGTGATTGCATACTCAGTGAGCCAGAGGACCCGCGAGATCGGAGTGCGTATGGCACTGGGCGCACATCGCAAGTCTGTGTATCAGCTCATCCTGAAAGAGGCAGCTGGGCTAACTGGCGCCGGAATTGCCGGGGGCGTTGTTTGTTCGATTGCTGTGGCAACGCTGATCCGCGGCCTGCTCTTTGGCGTTCGTTCATGGAACGCGCCGACGTTGGCCGCTGTTTCTGCAATGCTTGCGGTCTCGGCGCTGCTGGCCAGTTACATCCCCGCACGCAGGGCAGCGAATGTCGATCCCATGGTGGCGTTGCGTTACGAATGAGGAAATATGGAAACTTTGTTTCATGATCTCCGCTTCGGAGCTCGAATGTTGCGGAAGGCGCCTGGGTTCACGATTGTAGCGGTCGTTGTGTTGGCGCTCGGCATCGGAGCGAACACTGCTATTTTCAGCGTCGTAAATGCGATATTACTGCGGCCGCTTCCGTTTCGGGGTCCGGAACGATTGGTGCAAGTGTGGCACGTTCCACCCGCGAAGAGTTTCCCTGGAATGACCCGGTTCGATGTTTCTCCGGCAAATTATCTGGACTGGGAAAAGCAAAACCATGTGTTCCAGAGTATGGCGATCTACAGGTCCTCTAACTACAACTTAACCGGCACCGGCGAACCGGAATCAGTGCCCGCAATTGGGGTTTCGGCGGACTTCTTCTCAGTGCTCGGCGTCCAGCCGATGTTGGGACGCGTTTTCTTGCCTGAGGAAAATCAAAGCGGACGCGGGCATGTCGCGGTACTCGGTCAGTCGTTTTGGCAAACTCACTTCGCCTCAGACCCGAACATCATTGGCCGCACAATCTTACTCGACAGCCAAAGTTACAAGGTTGTGGGCGTCATGCCATCGAAATCGGCTTTTCCTACTTCTTCCGATCCAAAGGCTCAGCCGCAGTTATGGATTCCGCTGGCGTGGACCGATGCGGAGCGCGCCGTTCGCGGAAACCATAATTATCTCGTCATTGCCCGCTTGAACGCAGGAGCAGATGTGAAACAGGCGGGCGCGGAGATGAACACCATATCCACCCGCTTGGAGCAGGCGTATCCCGCGGACGATAAAGGTTGGGGGGCAGCGGTTGTCCCGCTGCGAGATCAGTTGGTGGGGGATGTCCGTCCGGCCTTGATGGTCTTACTCGGAGCGGTGGGATTTGTCCTGCTGATCGCATGCGCCAACGTGGCCAATCTGGTTTTGGTCAAAACCCTGGCCAGACAGAAAGAGATTGCGATCCGGACCGCCCTGGGCGCGAGCTCGGTTCGTGTGGCGCGGCAGATCCTCTCTGAAACTTTGTTGCTGGCACTCACAGGAGGCGTGCTAGGGCTCATTTTTGCGCACTACGGAGTGAAGCTGATTGTCGCTTTCCTGGCTCAAAGCCTCCCACGCGCGACGGACATTGCCGTGGATGGCTGGGTGCTGGCGTTCACTCTTGCAGTTTCAATGTTTAGCGGGGTAGTAGCGGGGTTGGTGCCGGCCGTACGCGCGAGTAAAGCAAACCTGAACGATTCATTGAAGCAAGGTTTGGGCCGGACCGACGCAGATTCCGGCGGCAACCGGACTCGCGGTGTGCTTGTGGTTTCTGAAGTTGCGTTGTCGCTGGTGTTGCTGATCGGCGCGGGATTGATGATCCGCAGCTTGTCGCGATTGCGAAACGTTGACCCAGGTCTGGATCCCCATAACGTCCTCACCATGTCATTCTCGCTTTCTTCGACCAAATATGGAAAACCTTCACAGCAGACCACTTTCTTCGATGAGCTTTTGCGGCGTGTGCGTGCGTTGCCCGGGGTGGCATCTGCGGGCACGATTGATACCTTGCCGTTGGGGGACGGCGGTTCCACCCAGCCGATTGCAGTCGAGGGGCATCCCCTGCTCGCGATGTCGGAACAGCCGGAAGTGGCGGTTCGCGCCGTTGAACCTGGATTCTTTGAAACGATGCGAATCCCAATTTTGCAAGGGCGTCCGTTGAGTAGTGCGGATGTTGCCGACCGCCCCGCGGTGACCCTGATCAGCGAATCGATGGCCAAGCGTTTCTGGCCGAACGAGAATCCGATTGGCAAGCGCCTGAAGATGACTTTCTTTCCGGAAAAGTCGCGAGAAGTGGTCGGGGTAGTCGGAGATGTCAAAGCGTACGGCCTGGACGTAATCGAGCCGGTTGCAACGTTGTACTTGCCGCGGGCCCAACAGCCGATGCCTTACATGTCGCTGGTGGTGCGTACGTCTTCGCCACCCAACACGCTCGCTTCAGCGATTTCAAACGCTGTGCACGAAGTGGATCGCGAGCAACCCATGGTGGACGTGATCACTATGGATGACATTGTGGCCGACTCTCTTTCCCATCAGCGCTTCAACATGTTGCTGCTGTCGGCCTTCTCAGGTCTGGCTCTGTTGCTGGCCGCAATCGGGATCTATAGCGTATTGGCTTATTCCGTAAGACGGCGCATGCGTGAGATTGGCGTCCGCATGGCGCTGGGAGCGCAGCGCGGTGACATTTTGCGCATGATCCTGGGCCAGGGAACGAAGCTCGCCCTCATCGGCACGGGTATTGGGATTGCCGTTGCCTTCGGGCTCACGCGTCTAATGGCCAGCCAGTTGTTTGGTGTGACGGCTACCGATCCGGTCACATTTCTGAGCGTGGCGGCGTTGATCATTCTGGTGGCGCTGTCTGCCTGTTACATTCCAGCGCGCCGTGCCACGAAAGTGGATCCCGTCGTGGCGTTGCAGTACGAGTAAGGAACAGACCATGACTGGACTGATCCAAGATGTCCGTTACGGATTGCGCCTGCTGTGGAGGCGTCCCGGTTTCACTGCGGTCGCGGTGATTACTCTTGCGCTCGGTATCGGCGCCAATACGACCACTTTCAGTACGGTCAATGCGATGCTGCTCCGGCCGTTCCCATTTCCGAACCTCAATCGGATTGTCACGGTCTGGGAAACGGCGCCTAAGCAGGATGACAACCACTTGAGTCCGGCTCCTGCCAATTTCCGCGAGTGGAGCGAGCAGAGCACGCAAATCGACCAGCTTGCGGCCGTCCGCGGCTGGGACGCGAATTTGACTGGCGGCAGTGTGGCGGAGCATGTCGAAGGTTCGCAGGTAACTGCAAACTTCTTTTCGTTGCTGGGAATGCGTCCGCAACTGGGGCGTTACATTGGGAGCGCAGATTTCCAGGGTGGGGTTGCGCCAGTGGTTGTAATCAGCCACCGGTTTTGGCAGCAGCATTTGGGTGCTGACCCTGGGCTTGTCGGCAGGCAACTGCTGTTGAACGGTCAGAAGTTCATCGTGATTGGAATTACCTCCGCAGATTTTGATTTCCCGACGGGATCAAAGGTTTGGACTCCGCTCGACCTGAATGGCACTGCGAAAGAAGACCGCGAGAATCACTATTTGACAGTCTTCGGACGGCTAAAGGATGGCGTTTCCATATCTCAGGCGCAGGCGAACCTTGAGACGATTGCGGCGAGCCTGGGCAAACAGTATCCCAAAACCAATGCCAGCCACGGAGTCAGGGTCATAAATACGGTCGAAGATCTCACCTTCGGTTCGCGACAGTTTGTTCTGATGCTGATGGGCGCAGCCGTCTTTGTTCTCCTGCTGGCCTGTGCCAATGTTGCCAACCTGCAGTTGGCCCGCGCTTCTGGGCGTCAAAGGGAGATCGCCCTTCGTGCAGCGCTCGGGGCCAGCCGCTGGCACGTTGGACGGCAGCTGCTGGTGGAGAGCGTCTTGCTCGCACTGCTCGGGAGCGGAGGGGCGCTCTTCTTGTCTAGTTGGTGGCTCAACATCGTGCGCCGCACCATCCCCCCCTTTATCGTCGAGCACATTGCCGGACTAAAGCACTTGCAGATTGACTCACGAGTGTTCTTGTTCACACTTCTGGTGGCCATGATCACCGGCATCGTCGCAGGTCTTGCGCCCGCATGGCATTTTTCACGTCCCAATGTGCATGCCACCCTGAAGGAAGGCTCCCGCGGCGGCAGTCCCACTGCCAGCCGTCGGCGCTTTCGCACTTTGCTGGTCGTCTCCGAAATGGCACTCTCTTTGGTTTTGCTTGTAGGCGCAGGTTTGATGGTGAAGGGATTCCGCACTCTCGTAACCAATGATATGGGCTTTGATCGTGGCAACGTCCTCACTTTCCATATCGTGTTGCCGGAGGCTAAGTACCGCGACAAAGACCGCATCCGCGGTTTTTACGAACAGGTCCTGCGAAATATTCAAGCCCTGCCAGGTGTTGAATCTGCGGCGTGTGTGACCAGCCTGCCCTCGGGATGGACGTGGAACTGGGTCGATTTCAGGGCGGAGGGCAAGCCTCCAGCCTCTCCCGCAGATATGCCGTCGGTCATTTCGCAAGTCGTGGCTCCAGGATTCTTCCCAGCATTGCGTGTTCCCCTGCGGCAAGGGCGGCTGCTTTCGGATCAGGATGGACCCAACGCTCCTCCGGTCGTGGTCATCAGCGAGACGATGGCCCGGCAAAACTGGCCAGACCAGAACCCACTGGGAAAGCATATCCAATTGGGACGGCCCCAAGCTGCCCAGCCGTTCCGAACGGTTGTGGGAGTCGTGGGTGATGTGCAGCCGGTTCCCTTGGATCATGACCCCGCTCCGACTGCGTACCTGCCGTTCGCGCAACAGCCCGAATCCGCATCCGCATTCGTGGTGCGAACGTCGGGAAATCCCCTGACATTTGCCGGGCCTGTCAACGCCCAATTGCACGCCATGGACGCGGACCAACCCGCGTATGACATTCGCAGCCTGGAGCAGGTTGTTTCCGATGGTCTCAGCGGCATCGAGTCGTCCGCTCAGATGATGCTTACTTTCGCTGTCTGCGCGCTTATCTTGGCGGCAGCCGGGATCTTCGCAGTCATGGCGTACTCCGTCACCCAACGCACCCATGAAATCGGAGTACGCGTAGCACTGGGAGCGCGACGTTTCGACATGCTCAGGCTCGTAGTCGGTGGGGCGATGAAAATGGCCGCCATTGGGCTGGGCATCGGCTTGGTACTCGCATTGCTCTTGACCCGCGCACTTTCGAGTGTGCTCTTCGGAGTGGTGCAGATCGACATTGTGACATTCGCTTTGCTCACGTCCCTACTGGCTTTGGTAGCAGCTCTGGCGGCCTACATACCCGCTCGCTGGGCGATGAAAGTGGATCCCATGGTGGCGCTGCGATACGAGTAGGAGGACGAAAGAAAAAGAAGATGACTGCAATGTTCAAGGACCTTCAATACGCTTTGCGGCTCCTACGCAAGAGTCCTGGCTTCACCGCCGTGGCGATCGTCACGCTGGCGCTGGGCATTGGCGCCACGACCGCAATCTACAGCGTACTCTATGCAACGCTGCTGGCGCCCATGCCGTATCCAGACCCCAACCAGCTGGTCATGGTGTGGTCGAAACCGGGCGAGGGGCGAAACTCGGTTTCCGCCGGCGACTTTCTCGATTGGAAAGCGCAGAACACAGTCTTCCAGGACTTGAATGCCTGGACCGGCGCCGCTTTTAACTTGGCCACCGCGGAGCACCCTGAACAGGTCAACGGCCAGCTCACCACGCCCGGCTTTTACACAATGATGGGAGTGCGTTTCGAACTAGGGCGCGACTTCCTGCCGGAAGAAGGCCAGCCCGGCAAAGATCATGTCGTCATTCTTGTGCACAGCCTTTGGCAGCGGCTGGGCGGAAAGCGCAACATCATCGGCCAGCAGATTCGCATGAATGGCGAGCCTTACACGGTGGTCGGCGTGATGGCGGCAGGCCCTCCCGACCGGCTGTGGAGCAAGTTGGTTGTACCGCTGGCCTTCAAGCCGGAACAAATTAATCACAGTTTTCACTGGCTCCTGATCATGGGACGAATGAAGCCGGGCGTGTCGCTGGCAACGGCGCAGGCCGACATGGATTTGTTGACACGCCGCATTGCGCAGGACCATCCCGATACGAACAAGACCTGGGGAGCCAGGGTCGAGGACCTCAAGAACGATTTCCTGCCGAATCGCACTCGCTCGACACTTTGGTTGCTCATGGGGGCAGTGGGTTTTGTGCTGTTGATCGCCTGCGTGAACGTGGCGAATTTGTTGCTGGGGAAGAGCACGGTGCGGCGCAAGGAAGTCGCGGTGCAAGCCTCTCTGGGTGCGACACGGCGGCAATTGTTCGCGCAGTTCCTGACCGAAAGCCTGGCCCTGGCCACCGTGGGAGGAGTGGCGGGCATTGGTTTGAGCGGGTTTCTGGTGAAAGTGCTGCTGGCGATTATGCCCCCGCTCACCCTGCCTTCAGAAGCGGATGTAAGGCTCAGCGTGCCGGTCCTGCTGTTCACTTTGGCCGCGACTTTGTTGGCTGCCATTCTGTTCGGTTGCGTTCCGGCGTGGCAAGCCTCGGGCGTGGACCCTAACGAGGCGCTGAAAGAAGGAGGCCGCGCCGGAACCGGCGCGGGACATCACCGCCTGCGCCGGACATTGGTGGTGATGGAATTTGCCCTAGCCCTAACATTACTGGCTGGCGCTGGACTCGCGATCCACAGCTTCTGGAATCTCTCCCGGATCGATCTCGGCGTCGACACCGATCACATTTTGACTTTCAATCTTCCCGTTCCGGAGGGCCGGCTTAAGGAACCGCCAGAGATTGTCGCGTTTTATCGCGAACTGCTGGAGAAGTTGCGGGCGGTGCCTGGAATCGTTCAATCGGAGGCTGCCACCGGCACGCCCCTGTTGGGCACCGACAATGGCATGGGGTTCACGATTGTGGGGCAGCCGGCGGTCGAGCATTCCGCGCGGGCGGACTCCCCCTTTCAGGCGGTGACGCCAGGATATTTTCAGACTTTCGGAGTTCGCGTAGTCAAAGGGCGCAGCTTTACCGACCAGGACACGGCGAGTTCCGTCCGCGTGGCCATGGTGAATGAGAACTTCGCCAGGCGTTATCTGCCAGGAGTGGATCCGATCGGCCAGCGCATCGCGATCGACCAATTGATCCCGGGCGTGACCCGAGTAGGTCCAAGCGTGGAATGGCAGATTGTGGGGGGATTTCATAACGTGCGGAGTTTTGGTCCGCGGGACGAGGACCATCCTGAGATCGACGTTCCGTTTTCGCAGAGCCCGTGGCCCCAGACGCACATGGCGATTCGTGCTACCGGCGATCCCGCCGCCATGAGCCGGAGCATCGCTGCCGTGGTGAACTCCATCGACGCCGATCTGGCACTGGCCGACGTCAAAACCATGGACCAGGTGGCGGATGAAAATCTTTCCTCCGATCGCCTTGCCAGCGTGCTACACGGAACCTTCGCCGGGGTGGCGTTGCTGCTCGCCACCATCGGCATCTACGGCGTGATGGCTTTTGCCGTCGCGCAGCGGACCCATGAGATCGGACTGCGCATGGCATTAGGCGCCGGCCGGGAGCAAGTGCTCCGCCTGGTTTTGACGGAAGGAATGATGATGGCCCTCGCCGGGCTAGCGCTAGGCCTCATTGGCGCGTGCTTTATAGGGCGGGCGATGCAAAGCATGTTGTATGGGGTTGGCACGATTGACCCATTTGCCTTCAGCTTGGTCGCGCTGATGCTACTGACATCGGCGACATTAGCGTGCTTCATCCCTGCCCGCCGGGCATCGAAGGTCGATCCCATGGTGGCTTTGCGATACGAGTAGGAAGAGAACGAGTGATGACTGGAATTCTCCAAGACGTCCGCTACGCATTGCGGCAGATGCGCAAGAGCCCTGGCTTCACCTTGGTTGCGGTGCTCACTTTAGCGCTGGGAATCGGCGCCAACACCGGCATTTTTACTTTGGTCAATGCGGCTCTCCTGAAGTCACTGCCCGTGCCAGACCCTGAACAGCTCTTCCTGGTCAGGATGAGCGATAGGCTGGCCGAGAACACGCGTTTCTCGTATCCCCAATTCCGGGACATGCGTGCCGCTCTCCCACAGGCTGCAAGTGTGGCGGCTATGACGTGGCCTTCTGACTTCTACGCCAACTTCGGAAATCGTCAGCCCGAGATGGTCAGAGGGCAGCTTGTTTCAGGAAATTATTTCCAAACTATCGAAACCTACCCGGCACTGGGACGCCTCTTGACCGTGGACGATGACCGCACAGTGGGTGGCAGTCCAGTCGCCGTGATCAGTTATGGCTGCTGGCAGCGTCGTTTCGGGCAGGATCGCAACCTGATTGGTCGCAAGATAATCGTGAACGGAATGCCGCTCGAGATCGTTGGAGTGGCCGCTCCCGGCTTCTTCGGCGCAAAGGCGGGAACGGCGCCAGAGTTTTGGCTTCCGACAATGATGCAGTCAGCCGTCCATTATGCTCAACATTACAGCCAGACGGAGGCGGCTGAATTCGACAAGCCCTGGATTGCTCAGCAAGACATTAGCTGGCTGCAATTGATCGTGCGCGTGAAGAGTCCTCAGGCCCTTCCTCAGGCAGACGCCGCGCTCAACCAACTCTTTCGACAGGATTTTGAGCGCGCGGTTCTGAAACTGACAGATCCTCAGGAGCGTCGAGCTTTTCTCCGAACTCGGCTTGAACTCGAACCCGGAGGCCGGGGGTTGCCCAGTTTGCGGCGAAGCTTTTCGCAGTCGTTGACGGTTTTGATGGGCACCGTTGGACTTGTGCTCCTGATCGCCTGCGCCAATCTTGCCAATCTTCTGTTGGCGCGGGCGGCCGTCCGCGAACGTGAAATCGCCGTGCGTCTTTCGTTGGGAGCAACCCGGGCACGGTTAGTCCGTCAGCTTCTGACTGAGTGCGTACTCATGTCTGGTTTCGGCGCAGTGCTTGGTGTCGGGGTCGCCTATTGGTGCAGCGCCGTCTTGCCGAAGTGGGCATCCAGCGGAGCCACGCCGATCTCGCTAAATCTTGCGCCGGATGCACGCGTTCTCTTTTTCAGCACGGCTGTCGCGTTGCTGACTGGATTTCTGTTTGGCTTGGCTCCGGCAGTGCAGGGTACACGAGTGGAGCCGGTCCGCGCTCTGAAGGCCAGCGCGCGCGGGTTCGCGGGCAGCGGCCGCGGTTGGCCGTTGAAACAGACGCTGGTGGCCTCGCAAGTCGCGCTCTCTCTCGTTCTTCTGGTTGGGGCAGGCTTGTTTCTTCGTACTCTCCGGAATTTCTCCGAGTTGGACCCTGGTTTTGACCGGGACCACATCCTGACGGTGTGGCTGGACACGCACATGGCGGGTTACAAGCAGGAACAATTATCTGCCTTATACGAGCGTCTCATCGAGCGGGTGGAGGCGATCCCGGGTGTGCGCTCGGCATCTCTGGCCAGTTGCGGCCTCGCGATAGGTTGTGGTGACT
>Ga0070697_100000531_pt1 | contig 28705 bp, 22 predicted proteins | sample KBSK1501metaG_FD_65475 | JGI IMG/M metagenome (GOLD analysis project Ga0070697, IMG submission 65475) | Corn, switchgrass and miscanthus rhizosphere microbial communities from Kellogg Biological Station, Michigan, USA - KBS K1-50-1 metaG | ecosystem: Host-associated > Plants > Roots >...
TTGCTTCTGGCAAGCCCTTCGGTTCGGTTGAGTCAGTAAAAGCCGTTTCGGATTTGTATGCACCCGTTTCCGGCACGGTGACGGAAGTTAATGCAGAGCTGGCGACGGCGCCCGAAAACATCAATAAAGACGCGCATAGCGCCTGGATGATCAAGATTGCACTAAAAGATCCGGCTGAGCTGAATTCGTTGCTCTCCGCCTCCGAGTATGAGAAATTCGTCGCCGAGGAGGGGTGATCTCCGGATAACGCAATCGCCGACCAATTCAGTAATCAAACTGACCTCGAGATACATCTAAAAAAGTTCTATGCGCTATCTACCCAAATCGCCCGCTGACCGAAAAGCCATGCTGCAAGCCATGGGCGCCAGCTCGATCGACGACTTGTTCGCCCCCATTCCCGCCGAATATCGCCTGGGGCGGGATCTCAAAGTTCCACGCCAGATGGCCGAGTCAGAAATCGTGGATTGGTTTCGCGAGCGCTCCCGCGAGAACGGCGATAACTACGCGACCTTCCTCGGCGCCGGGGCCTACTCTCACTACCGGCCGGTCATCATCGATTCCCTCATTTCACGCGGTGAGTTCCTGACTGCTTACACTCCCTATCAGGCAGAGATTTCTCAGGGCACATTGCAATCCATCTTTGAATTCCAGACCATGATCTGCGAGCTGACCGGCATGGAAGTAGCCAACGCTTCCATGTACGACGGCTCCACCGCTGCCGCCGAAGCGGTGATGATGGCCGTGCGCGTCACCGGTCGCCGCTCGGTGGTGATTGCGCGAAGTGTGCATCCGGAATATCGCGAGGTGCTGGCCACCTATGCCCATCATCAAAATCTACCGCTCTCCACCTGCCCGTTCGACGACGACGGCCGGCTGAATTTGCAGGAGCTGGGAAAATCCATTACATCAGACACGGCCTGCGTCCTGGTTCAATCGCCGAATTTCTTCGGAACGATTGAAGACACCTCCGCTATCGCTGAAATCGCTCATAAGAAAGGGGCGATGTTGGTGGTATCGATTGCGGAGGCAGTTTCGCTGGGCATCGTCGAGCCACCGCGACAGGCTGACGTGATTGCCATGGAGGCACAATCCTTCGGTGTGCCTCTCGGCTTCGGTGGCCCCTACTGCGGCGTGATCGCAACCCGCGAGCAGTTCGTCCGCCAAATGCCCGGGCGCCTCGCCGGCCAGACCACGGATCGCAATGGCAAGCGCGGTTTCGTTTTGACGCTGGCCACACGCGAGCAGCACATCCGGCGCGAAAAGGCGACGTCGAATATCTGTACCAACCAGGCGCTGGTAGCGCTGATGGTCAACATCTTTATGACCATTTACGGCAAACTCGGACTCAAGGAGTTGGCCAAACAAAATCTAGCCAAGACCGCTTACGCTGCCGGCCAGTTCAACAAACATGCCAAGGTGCTGTTCTCCGGCGCGCCGCGTTTCAACGAGTTCGTGGTGCAGACCAGCGAGGATCCCTACGCCATTAACAGTCGAATCTTGGGACACAAGATCGTGGGTGGGCTTCCCTTAAAGAAGTTTTATCCTGAGCTAGGCAACGCCGCCCTGTGGTGCTGTACCGAGCTGACCACGCGCAGCGCCATCGACACTGTCGTCGGCATGGTCGTGGAGAGCGAGCGCTCGGTGAAAGCCGGCAAGGAAGAAGTCGATGTGCAGGAGGTGACGCGGTGAAGCACATGACCCGCAAGGCTACCAGGCACGTCAACCAGAACGAAGGCCTGATTTTCGAAAAATCATCGGCCGGGAAAGCGGCATGGAAGCTTCCTCCGCTCGATGTTCCCGAGGTCGACGTTTCAGCGCTTTTGGGTTCATCCGAAAGGACGGATCTGGGCAACCTGCCGGAAGTGAGCGAAATCGAGATCATCCGCCACTTCACCCGGCTATCCACCTGGAACTATGCCATCGATCTCGGTATGTACCCGTTGGGCTCCTGCACCATGAAGTACAATCCGCGCGTAAATGAACTGGTGGTCCGCCTTGAAGGCCTGGCCAACGGACACCCATACCAGCCTGAGCCGATTTCGCAGGGAGCGCTGCGCATTATCAAGACGCTCAGCGATTGCTTGCTGGACATCACCGGCATGGACGCGATCACGCTGCAGCCAGCGGCCGGCGCCCACGGCGAACTCACCGGGCTGCTCATGGTTCGCGCCTACCATCAGTCGACGGACGCACCGCGCAAAAAAATTCTGATCCCTGATTCGGCACACGGTACGAATCCTGCCACGGCCGCGATGGTTGGCTACGCGGTGGAGAATTTGAAATCTAATTCCCAGGGCATGGTGGACGTGGCCGCGCTGACGGCACAGATGAACGAAGACGTCGCCGCGCTCATGCTCACCAACCCCAACACCCTAGGAGTGTTTGAACAGGAAATCCACAAGATCGCAGAAATTATGCACGCCAAAGGCGGCTTGCTTTATATGGATGGAGCGAACATGAACGCGCTCGTCGGCAAAGTCCGCCCCGGCGACTTCGGCGTAGACGTGATGCACCTGAACCTGCACAAGACATTTTCCACGCCTCACGGCGGCGGCGGCCCAGGCTCCGGCCCGGTGGCGGTGAAACAGATCCTGGAACCGTTCCTCCCGACTCCGGTGATAATGTCCAAGCCCGACGGCACGCTGGGAGTCGAAGACGATCGGCCGCAATCCGTGGGCCGGGTGCGCGCGTTCTACGGAAACTTCGGAATGTTCGTCCGTGCCCTGGCTTACATTTTGGCCAACGGTCCCGACGGCTTGCGCCAGACTACCGAAGACGCGGTACTGAACGCCAACTACATCCGCAAGGGACTGGAAGGAGTTTACGACCTCCCTTACTCCACGCCCAGCATGCACGAGGTAGTCTTCAGCGATAAACTGCAGGCGAAGAAAGGTGTGAGGACCATGGATATTGCCAAGCGCCTGATCGACTACGGCTTCCATCCTTATACCACGGCATTTCCTCTGATCGTGCCCGGTGCTTTGATGATCGAGCCCACTGAGAGCGAATCGAAGGAAGAAATGGATCTGTTCGTCGAGGCCATGCGCTCGATTGCGGAAGAAGTCGAAGAGGATCCTCAAATGGTGCTGGACGCGCCCCACTCCACCCGCGTATCCCGCTTGGACGAGACTGCCGCCGCCCGCAAGCCAGTGCTCAGGTGGAAGCCAGGGATTTAACCACGGAGGACACAGGGGACACAGAGGGTGGTTCTCCGGGCACCATGCGCCGAATCCCATCCCGCAGATGCACGACATTGAACACGACATTGAAATTGATGAGCAGTCCCAGATACTTCCGGCTTAGCTTGGGAGAAGTTCTAAGTTGAGCATGATGAACCGGAGTAATTGCATCCACTGCCTTGACTTCTGTGACCACGGTATTTTCCATCAAGGATGTCAACCCTGAAGCCGAGATCGATCTTCTCCCCGTCATAATTCACCGCCAGGGCACCCCTGATTTCATTAAAGTGCATTGACTCTGTGTCCTCCGTGGTCTTACTAAAAACGTCATGAGGAGTCGGTGACATTCGTCACATGACAAGAAAGGTGCGGAACCAAGGAGAACCTCTGTGTCTCGCGCGCCCTCTGTGGTTAAATCCTTAGCATTGCCCGGAAAGCCGAAAGCCGCGCCCGAGAAGCCTGTAGCCCTTTTCTCGTCTCCTGAAAAGCGCAACCTAATTTTGTGTCTTCTCCTGGTCGCGGCGACGCTGGTGCTGTACAACCCGGTCAACCGCCATCCCTTCGTCAACTACGATGACGACCGCTATGTCGCCGAGAATCCCCATATCCAAAATGGCCTCGGTTGGGACACGTTCACCTGGGCCTTCGCCTCCACCGAGCAGGCGAACTGGCATCCGCTTACCTGGCTGTCGCACGCGCTCGACTATCGCCTCTTTCACCAGAACCCCACCGGACATCACTTCATCAGCCTTTTGATTCACGCGGCGAATGCGGTGCTGTTGTTCTTGCTGCTGGCGTTCGCGACCGGCCGTATTGGAACGAGCCTGTTCGTCGCGTTGCTATTTGCCCTCCACCCCATCAATGTCGAATCCGTGGCCTGGGTTGCCGAGCGCAAGAACGTGCTCAGCACATTTTTCTTTCTGGCGGCTCTTGGCGCTTATGGATGGTATGCGCAGAAGCCGCACTGGCAGCGATATCTGACGGTAGCCGGTTTATTTGCCTTGGGGTTGCTGTCCAAGCCCATGGTCATCACACTCCCCTTTGTGCTCCTGTTGCTCGACTACTGGCCGTTGGGCCGGATCGGCGGAAGCCCACCCAGTGCCGTGCGTACCACACAATTGTCCAAATTCAGACTGCTGGCGGAGAAACTGCCGCTGCTCGCTCTTTCTGCCGCCAGCGCCGCAATCACGATGCAGGCTCAGCAAGCCGGCGGGGCGATGCGTTCCACCGTGCAGTTTTCGCTGGGTGTACGCCTGGAAAACGCCGTCGTTGCCTATGCAATGTATTTGTGGAAGATGATTTGGCCGGCACATCTGGCGCCAATCTATCCCCATCCGGGAGATTCGTTGGCCATCTGGCAGGCGGCAGTGTCAGCGATGGTGCTGCTGGCCGTTACCGGAGTCGTACTGCAGTTCCGCTCCAAACGGTATCTGCTCACTGGCTGGCTGTGGTTCCTGGGAACTCTGGTTCCCGTCATCGGCCTGGTCCAGGTCGGGGACCAGGCCATGGCCGATCGCTATGCTTACATCCCGCTCATTGGCATCTTCGTCATGATCGCGTGGGGAGTCGTTGACTTAGCCGATTCGCGCCAGGCTGGCATCATCCCACGCGCGATTCCGGCAGCCTGCGTTCTCCTCGCGGTCTCTGTTGCGACCCATCGGCAGTTGAGCTACTGGTCGAGCAATTACGATCTCTGGACACACGCACTCGCCGTAACCGACAACAACTTCATCGCCCGGGACAATCTGGGCGGCGCCCTCTTGCTGCTCGGCAAACCCGATGAAGCCAATTCGCACTTCCGGGCTGCGGCTGAGATCAATCCGCGGGATCCCATGAGCCGTTCCAATCTGGGTGCCTACCTTCAGGAGCACGGACACCTTGATGAGGCCATCGAACAATACAAACGCGTCATCAGTCTTACTTCTGATCCCGTACTGCTGGCTGCTGCTCATGCCAATCTAGGCACTGCCTACCGCACGCTCGGCGCCGATGAGCAGGCTCGGGAAAGTTACGACCAGGCTCTGCGGCTCAATTCCGGCCAGTCCAGTGCTTACTTGGGTCTCGGTCAACTGCTGGAGAAGCAGAACAAGCTGGATGAAGCGATCAACAATTATTCGCGATCGGTGGAGCTGCGCCCAACCGATAAAGGATTTGTCCTTCTGGGACACGCTCTTGAGAGCGCCGGGCGTCGAGCCGCGGCGCTGGCCGCATATCAGGAGGCCCTGAAACTCTCGCCCGATATGGCCGAAGCCCAGCATGCGGTGGATACGCTGGCCGCGAGGCCGCAATGACTCTCCACCGCACGCAAGTCATCATACCGCACACTACTTCTTTTCGCTGATGTCCACTGTGGCGCGGGTTGTTTCCCAGTCCGCATGCATCGCGCATGTTGAGCCGGTCTGGTCGAAGCCGATGGTGAAATTTTCCACCGGAGAGGACAATTGCGACACTCTCATGTCCAGGCGAACGAAGTCTTCTCCCTCGCCGGGATAGGGAATGCCCCACTCGCCCGTCTTTTTGCTGATGATCAACGTCCACTTGTCGGCGTTGGGGACGGTGAAGATGGTGTAGCTGCCGGCGGGAACGTCTTTGTCTCCGATCTTTACGTTTGTATCCGTCACTAGCGTCGTAGCATCGTTGGCCCCGGTGCGCCATACCTGCCCGTAAGGCACCAGTCCGCCAAAAATCTTGCGGCCTTTCATGCGTGGGCTGGAATAGTCGGTCTTGATGGTTTTGCCGTCAGAAAACTTGCATTGGGCCTGCGCCGATGGACTGGGACGCTTGCTCTGATCCTGCTGAACCGCAGCCAGCAGCATGCATCCAGACAACGATAAAGCGACGAGTGCGATACGTGTTTTCATGAATCTCTCCTTGGGAGCATTTGGCGTTCACCACTTGGCAAACGGCAATTAGCATTTGGCCCCCGAATGCTTGACCAAGTGCTAGTTCGCCAATTGCTAAGTGCTTGGACGTAACCCTGCTAACTTGGACAGCGCACGCCCGCAATTATGCGCCACGCAATCCACCCGATACAATCAGTCCATGCCCGTATTCGACGAGAAACAGGAAGAACTGGAACACTACGAAACAATGATGGGCGTACCGCGAGGGCGCTTGGCCGTCACGATGGACATGATTACAGACGCCATGGCTCTGGTAGGGCAGCACGGCGTCTATTGCCAAAGCCAGCGCTGGTCCGGCAAGCCGGTGCTGGACATTCAGATCGTCATGAAGAGCCTGACCGACGCCAAGGAACTGATTCAGAGCGTCATGGCGGAATTGAGCAAGCAGCCGTAAAAACTGGCTGGGCGGCGAAAAGACGGTACCGAGAAGCCAGCACCTTCTCGGAGGATTTACTCCCATCTTGACTCCGCTACTTCTGGCACGCCAACTTCTGGTCGAAAAATTTCGCTATCAGTTCGAGGCACTCTTTGGTTTCGGGCAGCTGGAAATGATACCAGAAGGCATGCGGCAAGGCCTCAAACACAACCAGCTGCGCATCGTTCCCGGCACGGAGCAGCGCCCGATGGAACATGGTGGTATCGCTCAGCAGTAAATCGCGCGTGCTAGTGATCAGCAGGCTTGGAGGCATTCCTTCAAGGTCTGCGAACAGAGGGGACAAGACTGGGTCCTTGCGGTCCGTGGTGCCCGGATAAGGATCGACAGGCGCTCGCTTGGGATCGATCGGCTGCAATCGGCCGGGAAGTCCGTCCAGCGTGAAAATTTGCCGCGAGTCGCTCGGACGGCTGAAATCGGTTAGCACCGAAAACGCGCCAAGTGCCGCCGGAAGCGGTAGTCCCAGTTGTTTGAGGCGGACGGCAACCTCGCAGGTCAGGATGGCTCCCGCCGACGTGCCAAAGATTCCGATGCCGCGCGGGCTGTAGGTTTTCAACAATCCTTGGTAGACGGCGACCACGTCATCCACCGCAGCCGGAAAAGGGTTCTCAGGTGCGAGCCGGTAATACACCGACACAACTTTGATCTTGGCCAGGTTCGCGATGGGAATGCCCTCGATGAGGGATCCCGAGTCGGAAACAAATCCTCCACCGTGCAGGTTGATCAGTACGCGGCCGCGATTGGCCTCCGGCATTATCAGAGGAGTGATGACATCGGTACGAACACCCGCGATGTTGGTTTCTTCAACATTTACGGGATAAAGCTTGCGCGCCTCGGCGGAGTCCTGCTTGCGCCAGGCATCCGTGGCGATGCGCCTTTCGGCCAGAGTCTGTGGTGAGGATTTCTTCTCCGTCAGTGAAGCCAGCCATTTCTGCGCCTCTTGGCTGATAGTGGAAGGCATGGGAATCACGCGATTTATGTGCGCGGCGCGATCGGAGTCAAAGCTGGCGGAGTCGGTTTGTGACACCGAGTTAGACTGCGCGGCCGCTGACAAGCAGAGCGCGGGCCCAACTATCGCGACGAAGCAAAAGTTGAAGAGCTGCATAGCGATATTTGTAACAGACGGCGGAAGATAACAAAATGGAGGTGCCTTGGGAAGGGCACGACTCCGAGTCACGACTTCGAGTCGTGCAGATGGCTAAAACAAATACGGCTTCAGCCGCTGCGGTCGCTATTTCAGCCAGCGGCAACAGCACATCAGCCCCACACGATGTCCGCAGCTACGCAAGCGTGTACTTTCCCCGCTCGATAGTCTTCTGCGCGATCTGCTGACGCAGTTCAATCGTGTTAAATGGCTCGTGCTTCGCCAGACGGCGCAGAATCGCTAACTGCGTACGCAGCATGTCACCCTCGGCCACGGCGGCGATAATTTTCTTGGCTGCGCCTTCGATCTTATCCATGGCTTGCGAGAGGTAGACTCGAGTCATGGCAACCGGAAGCGCCGCCGCGGCTTCACCCTTACTTTCCACCATCTTGTGCGCGCGCAGCACCGCGGATTCCATGGCGTAGGTCTCAATGACCATGTCTGCTATCGCGCCCATGACCTCCTGCTGGTCCTGAATCGCCTGCATGTATTTCTGCGTGGCTGATCCGGAAACAAACAGCGCGAGCTTCTTGGCCTGGGCCACCAGTTTGCGCTCGTCCGCCAACGGGCCTTCCAGTTCCTCGCCCACGCTCGGCCCGGCAAGCACTTCGTCCATCAGCTTTTTGATCGCCGGCATCAGCGGCAGCTGTCCCGACATGGCGCGCTTGAGGAGGAAGCCGGTGATGATCAGACGGTTGATTTCATTGGTGCCTTCAAAGATACGGTTGATGCGGGAATCGCGGTAGGCGCGCTCTGCGGGATATTCCTCGACGAAGCCGTAGCCGCCGTAAATTTGCATGGTCTCGTCCACTACATAGTCGATCATCTCCGAGCCCCAGACCTTGATGATCGAGCACTCGACTGCATACTCCTCGATAGCTTTGCGGGTTTCCCGCGCCGTATTTGGGCTGGATTTGTCGACTTCAGCCAGCGCCACGTCCATCATGCCTACGGTGCGGTATACCAGGGCTTCGCCGACATAGATGAGCGTGGCCATATTTGCCAGCTTTTCGCGGACCAGGCCGAAATCAGCGATCACTTTGCTGAACGCCTTGCGCTGCTTGGCATAGCCGATAGAGTTCTCCAGCGCCACACGAGCGCCACCCACGCACATCGCCCCCAGCTTGAAGCGCCCAACGTTGAGAATGTTGAACGCAATAACGTGCCCCTTGCCGATTTCCCCAAGCACGTTTTCCGCGGGAACCTTGCAGTCACTGAGGATCAGCGGGCAGGTAGAAGATCCGCGAATGCCCATCTTGTGCTCTTCCGCGCCGACCGAGAAACCAGGGAAAGTCTTTTCCACCAGAAACGCCGTAAACTTTTCGCCATCAACTTTGGCGAAAACGGTGAACAGGTCGGCGAAACCGGCGTTGGTGATCCACATCTTTTCGCCGTTCAGCACGTAGTGTTTGCCATCAGGCGAGAGCTGGGCACGGGCGCGGCAGTTGAGCGCGTCCGACCCGGACGACGCTTCCGACAAAGCGTAGGCGCCGACGATTTCCCCGGCCGCCAGCCTGGGTAGATATTTCTTCTTCTGATCTTCTGTGCCGAAATAAACGATGGGCAGCGTGCCGATGCCGGTGTGTCCACCCCAGGTCGTGGCAAAACCGGCATACTTGGCGATGTGATCGGCAATCACGGCGGCGGTTACTTTGTCCATTTCAAGACCGCCGTAAGCCTCGGGAATTTCCGCCGAGCTCAAGCCCAACTCGCCGGCTTTCTTCAGCAAATCGCGCGTGATGGAAAAGTCTTTGTGCTCCATCTTCTCGGCGTTCGGCAGAATTTCTTTGACCGCGAATTCCTCTGCGGTCTGCCCGATGAGCCGGTGCTGCTCGGTGAAATCTTCCGGAGTGAAGACTTCGTCAGGCTTGCGTTGTTCGAGTAAGAAGCTGCCGCCGGAAATTTTGGTGGGGATTGCCGAAGTTGTGGCCATCGTCACTCCTAGAGATTCTCAGAGACACGGAGGAAACTGCTTGGCCTATTGTACTTTAGTGCCACATGGCGAAGCGGATGAGCTTGTAAGCCGCAAACAGAAGAATCCAAGTCTTTCCTGAGTGACTCCGTGTCTCCGTGGTTAGTTCAGGTTTTCGAAGATCCCCGCCGCACCCATGCCTCCGCCCACGCACATCGTCACCATGCCGTAGCGAGCATTTCGCCGTTCCATCTCGCGAATGATGGAGGCGGTCAGCTTGGCCCCAGTACAGCCCAGAGGATGTCCCAGCGCGATGGCGCCGCCGTTCGGATTCACCCGCTCGGGATCGAGGCCAGCTTCCTTGATGACGCCCAGCGCCTGCGCGGCGAAGGCTTCGTTCAATTCGATCACGTCAATGTCTGAGAGTCTGAGTCCGGCGAGCTTCAGCGCTTTAGGAATCGCGTACACCGGGCCAAGCCCCATTTCCTCCGGCTTGTATCCGGCCGTCGCAAAAGAGACGTAACGCACCAAGGGCTGAATCCTCAGCGCCTTGGCGCGCTCGGAGGACATTACGACCGCGGCCGCCGCGCCGTCAGAGGTTTGCGAGGAATTGCCCGCGGTCACCGTCCCCTTGGCATGAAAGACCGGCTTCAACGCGAGCAGAGCTTCGAGCGAAGTGTCGGCGCGCGGGCCTTCGTCCACTCTGAAGATGATTTCCTGGCGCTTGGGCTTTGAGCCGTTCGGAGTCGTGAAGCTGACCGGTACCGGCACCGTTTCGTCGGTGAACTTACCCGCCTGGATCGCCGCCAATGCCTGCTGGTGGCTGTGGAGCGAGAATTCGTCCGCCGCGTGACGCGTGATTCCCAAGCGCTGGGCCACCCGTTCCGCGGTGAGACCCATGGTGAGGTAAGCGTCGGGGTAGTGCTCCACCAGCCAGGGGTTGGGCGAAATTTTATGCCCGCCCATTGGGATCATGGACATGGATTCCGTTCCGCCGGCCACGATGATTTCCGCGCCGCCGCTCAGGATCCGCTCCGCAGCCATGGCAATCGCCTGCAGCCCGGAAGAGCAAAAGCGGTTGATGGTGAGCGCCGAAACCTCGACCGGCAGCCCGGCGCGCAACGACGCGATACGAGCCACATTCATTCCTTGCTCGGCTTCGGGAGTAGCGCAGCCGAGGATCACATCTTCGATCTCTTTAGGATCGACTTGAGGCACGCGCTCGAGCGCGCCCTTGATGGCGACGGCGGCCAGTTCGTCGGGGCGGGTGGCGCGGAGCGTGCCTTTGAAGGCGCGTCCCACGGGGGTTCGAACTGAGGAAGCGATGACGACTTCACGCATGGGAACTCCTGACAGCATTTTAGATTGTTTGCCCGTAAGTTTTGATTGAAGAATTTCAATCTCGGAGTGGCGTGAGAGTCGTCGTAGGGTTAGACGTGTAACATTCCTCCGTGATAGCTATTAGCGAATGAGGAAGTAAGTCCCCGTCTTGCTTGTGGTTGCCAGGAGCCGCGATGAGTTTTGCCCGGCCGAGTCTATTCCAAGGTCACTGACTTCACCAAATTTCGCGGCCGATCCACATCCAGACCTTTTTTGACGGTCATGTAGTAGGCGAACAGCTGCATCGGCACAATTTCCAGAAGCGGTGACAGAAGCTCCGGCGCTTGCGGGACAAAAATTGTGTAGTCGGCAAGACGGTGAAGCTCCTCATCACCTTCGGAGGCGATCGCAATCACGCGCGCCGACTGCTGCTTGAATCCCCGGGTGTTGGCGACATTCTTTTCGTAACGAAGCATCGACCCGGAGTCGTTGCGGTCGCAGGTCGCGATGATCACCACCGGCAGGTTCTCGTCGATCATGGCGTTGGGGCCGTGCTTGGTCTCGCCCGTGGGATAGCCCTCGGCGTGTATGTAGGAGACTTCCTTGAGCTTAAGGGCTCCGTCCATGGCGACGGGATAGTGAATGGCGCGGCCCATAAAAAGGAAGTCTTCTACCTTGTAAAATTTGTCAGCCAGCCGCTCGCAGGCTGAGGGTGCGGCCTTCAGCAAGGTTTCCAATTTTCCGGGCAGATCGAGTAACTCACGAATGTATTGCCGCCGTTGTTCTTTGGAAAACTTGCCCCGCACCTGTCCCAGATAAAGCGCGAACAGGTAGAGCACCGCCATCTGCGCGGTGAAGGCCTTGGTGGAGGCGATGCTGATCTCCGGTCCGGCGTGGGTGTAGAGCACGCCATCGGCCTCGCGGGCGATGGTGGAATCGACGACGTTTGAGATGGCGATGGTGCGGGATCCTTTGGCTTTGGCCTCCCGCTGAGCGGCGGTGGTGTCGGCGGTTTCGCCGGACTGCGTGATTACGATGGTCAATTCGCCCGGACCGATCAGAGGATTGCGATATTCGAATTCGCTGGCGTAGTCCACGTCCACCGGAATGTTGACCAAGTCCTGGATCATGTACTGGCCGGCCATACCGGCGTGCCGGCTGGTGCCTGATGCCACGATGTTGATCCGGCGCAGGGCGCGCAGCTCATCTGTGCTGATGCGAACTTCGTCGAGCCGGACCACACCTTCTTCGAGCGATACGCGGGGAGCGATCGTATCCCGCAAGCCTTGCGGCTGGTCGAAGATTTCCTTGAGCATGTAATGGGGAAATCCCCCTTTGTCGGGCATGCCTGTTCTCCTAAGATTGCACTGGCGGTATCAGATTCCCGCGCCACCGATTATTGTGTTTCTGACTTCGCCGGTCGGACTCAATACCACAAGATCAGCCGGAGCGCCCACCTTCAGCAAACCAACTTCTCTCAAGCCGCCGTTCAGATTAGCGACCCGTGCCGGGTTCAGGGTCGCGAGACGCACCGCCTGTTGCAAATCCCATTGTGCGAACTGCATCACGTTACGAACCGCGAGGTCCATGGTTAGGACGCTTCCCGCGAGATTTCCCCCGTTCATGCACTTGCCATCTTTGACTTCCACTTCGAGCGAACCCAGACGATAGCGGCCGTCGCGCATGCCAGTGGCGGCGGTGGCATCGGTGATCAGCACCGCGGCGTCCGGCCCCTTCGCCTTGAGAAACAAATGAACGATCGCCGGGTCTAGATGAATTCCGTCGGCAATAATATCGGCGGAGAGGCGCGAATCGGTTAGCACCTCCCCGAGAATTCCGGGATCGCGATGACCCAGAGGCCGCATGGCGTTAAAGGTGTGGGTGGCATGGCGGGCGCCCGCAGCGACCCCGGCACGAGCGGCATTCAGATCAGCGTTCGAGTGGCCCAGGCTCACACAAACTCCACGCTTGGCCGCTTCTGTGATGACCTCAATCGCGCCCGGCAATTCCGGCGCGATGGTAAGCATGCTAATGTGACCGCGCGCCGCCTGCCAGAAGCGGTCAAACGCGGGCAGCGACGGCGCCAACAGATTCTCCGGCGGATGCACGCCGCGCCGGCTATGACTGATGAATGGTCCCTCGAGATGAATACCCAGCGGGCGCGCCCGCTTAGTCGCTTGGGGACCACGGTCGACGGCTTTGACATCGGCGGCTTCGATTGCGTCCGCTAGCCGCTCCAGAGCAGAAAGCGTCGCCTCCAGCGGAGCGGTGACAGTGGTCGGGAAATAACTGCTCACGCCGTGCCGCGCCAGCAGCCGTTCTAATGGCGGTAGCGCGTCCGCGCCGGCTTCCATCACATCATGCCCAGCGCCGCCGTGGATGTGGATGTCGATGAATCCGGGCGCCAGGATTCCGCCGGGAAAATCCAGCCCGCGGCTGCCGATGGGCGCTTCCCGCCGTGCCCGGGACGTAACTTCAACAATGGAAGCGTCTTCCACCAGCAGCAGTGGCTGCTCGATCCGCTCCAGCGGCGTGAACAGAGTTGCGGCGGTGATCGCGATCATGGAACGCCAATGCTATATAGCAAAGCATCATTCTATAGGAAATTCTAAATTGAAACGATTCACTGAGAAGCGTGGTGCGGGAGACGCTAGTGTTGAACCGCCGGTTGCGGAAGAAGCGCGTGTGGAGGGTTAAGCTGTCGGTACGATGCACACCGATTTCCGATGCGGCGCCGGATGCTATACTTTTATCGGAATTATGCACGTGGGTCTGCGTTCCCTCGGCCCACGTAGTTCCAGCGATTGCGCCAGTTCGATCATGTCGGGGAGTGGCTCAGCCTGGTAGAGCACCTGGTTCGGGACCAGGGGGTCGGAGGTTCAAATCCTCTCTCCCCGACCATTTTTTTCAAGCACTTATATCACCCGGTTGTAGAGCACCTGGTATTAGTCCAGGTGGTCTAGTTCTATAAGGCGCAAGAACACTGGAGTCTTCCGCCCAATATTCAGCTGCGCGCGCCGAAAAATGATCTACAGTGCTCCAAGTAACTTGGCATGGCCCACGGTTGTGCCATTTGACAAGTGGATATAGTCGGATAGAACTCGTTTCTGGTGTCGCTGCTGGGAAACTTCGACGGTAGGCAAATTGGCTGGAGGACGATGCCTGTGCCTAGCGCTAGCAGTCAAGGCTGAGACTGGTTAAGTTGTGCAGCCTTCTGTCTTTCGGCTTCGGCTTCTGCCGTCCGGCCTGCCCGTTCCAGGGCGGTGGCAAGTCCTCGGTGAGCTTCGACGTACGTCGGGTCGCTCGAAACCGCTTCCTGGTAGCGCTCGATGGCGTCTGTGATCTGATCTCTTAGCAGAAGCATGCTGCCAGTGTTGGCTGCAAAGGTGGCGCGCTGCCGGTTGACGGCCATGCGATTGAGTTCAGCTGCCTTCTTGCGCTCCGCGACAGCTTCTGCAGTTCGGCCTTGCTGGGCGAGAACGCTAGCGAGCGTGATATGTGGTCCGGGCTGATCTGGCATTACCCCGATGGCTTTTTGGAGAGTATCGGACGCTTCTGTCAGCTTGTTCTGCTGTCTGTAGACACTACCGAGGATGGCCCAGCCATCACCGTTTTCTGGGCGCAGCTTCAGAGCGATTTTGAGCTGCTCCACTGCTTCGTCGAAGCGACCCCTCTGCATGGCCAAGATGCCAAGAGTATAAGGGGGATCAGGGGAATTCGGGTTGAGGCGCGCAGCGACCTCCAACTCTGCGGTGGCAGCGGCAAAATCGTCCTTTAGCTTAAGTGCGAGGCCGAGATCGTAATGCAGCTCATAGGCTTCGGGAGCAAATGTCAAGCCTGCGCGGAACTCGCTCATCGCATCATCGAGGTCGCTCACTTGAAGATAGGCGACTCCCAGATCCTGATGCACTAGAGGATCGGCGGGAGCCTCTTTGACGGCCCGTTGGTACAGCGGGATCGCTTCCTTGGATTTCCCCGTCTGGACGAGCGCGAGGCCAAGATTGGTGAGTGCTGGCGCGCTATGCGGATCTGCAGCGACAACCTCCTGAAGCAATGGTATCGCCTGCTGCTCTTGTCCGCTGGCCTGAAGGGCGAGAGCAAGCTGATACTTTGCATCGAGAGAAGAAGGAGCGAGCGTGAGAGCGCGCTGCAGAACGGGTATGGCGTTCTGGTTCTCTCCGTTGGCGATCAGCGCCTTAGCGAACTCAACCTGAGTGGCAGTGCTTTGCGGCGAACGCTCAGCCGCGATCGTTAGTTCCTGCACGGCTTCTAAGGTTCGCTGCTGCATCATGAACGTGAGGCCGAGGTGCAAGTGCGCGTCGACGAAGTTTGGATCCAGGCGAATCGCCTCGTTGAACTGGCTTACAGCGCCATTCCAGTCCTGTCGCTGGGCCTTAAGTGAGCCAAATGTGTCGTGCAGGGCTGGATCTTCGGGAGCGGCATTGAGAGCGCTTTGTGTCTTTTCTATAGCAAGGTCGGTTTGCTGCCTGGCCGCAAGTGCTCGTATGTAGAAAATCACCACGCTCGGTGGCAGCGGACTAGCCGCATTCCGTTCGAGAGATCGAAACAAAGCCAACGATTTTTTGAGATCACCCGATTGTTCATAGGCGACCGCGAGGTTGATCTGAGCGCTGCGGTCGTCGGCCTTGAGTGCAAGTGCCCGTGTGAGTTCGAGAATTGCCTGTATATATTGGCCGAGTTGCACGAGCACAGAGCCCAGCGCACTATGCCCCTCGGCTATATCTGGTGCGAGCTGGACAACTTTCTCAAACTTTTGTCTGGCGGTAAAAAGATCACCACTCTTTTCCGCGGCGTAGCCGGCGTGAAAGGCTGCATCAGCTGATATAAGTCGTTGTTGCCGGCTGTCGATGGCTGCCAAACTTGCGGCAAAGGTACAGGAGACAAGCAGAGCGCCTGCGAATTGGTACACCCGAGTACGGCGCCGTAATCGCATCATTGTGTAGGCTATTGGGGAGATTCGAAGTGCGGCGCGCTGTCCGCCTGAATCTGTTCCGCGGAATGGTACTCACGGGCGGCATCATCGCTTCGTCCAAGCGCGCGATAGGCCTGCCCTAATAGGTAATGTGCCATATAATTTTTCGGATCCATTTGCAATGCATGTTCAAGATACATCTTGGCCATCAACGAGTTCTGCTGCTTCAACAGAACTTTGCCCAGCAAAATAAAAGGTATATTAACAGTTGGCTCGAGGAGCACTGCCCGATCCAGAGCCTGCTGTGCGCGGTCAAAGTCGCCGGCACGGATGTAAGTGTCTCCCAACCGTTCGTAGACGGCGCCGTTAAGAGGATCAAGGTCTCGTTCCTGTTCAAAGTCAGCGACGGCGTTGGGCAATTGCCCATGGGCGAGCGCGATCTCGCCGAGAAGAAGGTGTGCCCGCGGAAGGCTGGGATTGAGTGCGAGCGCTTTGCGCGCGGACGCCTCCGCGACAGGAAGATATTCGCGGCGCAGGAGCATGCGGGCTGCGAGTAGATAGGCCGGCGGGGAGTCGGGAGCGAAACCATATTGCTTCGCAAATGCCCTGCGAGCTTCGTCATAACGGCCCGTGTCCATATAGCAAAGGCCGAGGACATAGTTCGGGTCGACATTGGCATTCGGAATTGAACGATGTGCCTGTTCGAGCAGTGGAACCGCTTGGGCAGGCTTCCCCACACGAAATAGGCTAACGCCCTCCATTTGCATTGCTTCGAGATTCTTTGGATCTTGGGCAACAGCTTTTGCAAACGCTGCCGTGGCTTCGACCATCTTGCCTTGCTGGTAGAACACCATGCCTCGGAGATATTCGACACCGGCGGGTTCCGGCTGTTCTGCAGCCAGCGTATCCAGTTTCTGCAGAGCTTCATCTAAGTGCCCGCTATCAACTAGATCTTCCACTTGCCGCAGGGGCGCTACGGGGTTTTGTGATTGACCGCACCCCGGTAGAGCCAGCGCTCCCACCACGCAGAAAAGGCAGAAGAGGCGCATATATTAAGAAGACGAGGCGAAACAAAGACTGACTACGAGTCTTGCATGCTCGCTGTTACCGAAACCTCGCTTTTATCCAAACCGCTGTCCAATGATAAACACTCGTGTGCAAGTGGTGCCTATGGCACACGTGGACTATTGCCCGCTCTTGGTTGTCTGATCTAGGGTTCTGTTGCTTCAACAGATCGCGTGGGGTTTCTGTTACCAGGTAAACGTTTTCTGCTGGAACGCGGACCACGGCAGGCTTCAGATTTGCCACGCCGCTCCTTCAGAGCCCAACGTCTGTGAGTGGCACGCGCTCCGTAATTGAAATCTGGAGGGGGAACGATGTACTCGATAACCAGGAAGCATTTCAGAGGTCTGACGGTACTGATCGCGCTTACCATCGCCGGCTGGTCAGCCACAGGCCTTTGGGGACAGGCCATTTACGGATCAATCTATGGACAGGTCACGGACAGTTCGGGAGCGGCGATCGCCAATGCGACCGTTACCGTAAAGAACGTGACGAAGGGGACCTCGGTGCAGGTGACCACGACCGCAATTGGCGAGTACGCCGTCGAGCACCTGATCCCGGACGTCTATGACGTGGCGGTCGCCGCAACGGGGTTTCGTGGAACAGAGAGCAAGGGCATTCGAGTTTCCGCCGACACGTCTCCCAAGGTGGATTTGAAGCTGGATGTGGGTTCGGCCACAGAAACCGTGACGGTTACCGGTGAAGTTCCACAACTTAAGACGGATCGTGCGGATGTCGCCCTGGTGCTGAACGAAAAAACAGTTTCGGACCTGCCAAATTCCGGCCGCAACTTCGCCAGTCTCGAATTGTTGATCCCCGGCACGCAGGTCATGGGGTGGTCACAAAACACAGCCGAAAATCCCCAAGGCAGCCCCACCGTGCAGATTAACGGCCAACATTTTTCGGGAGTCGCATACGAACTGGATGGAGCTGCCAATCAGGACCCCATCCTCGGCCAGATCGTTATCAACCCGCCGCTCGATGCCGTCACGGAAGCCAAGATCACAACGCAAAACTACGATGCGCAATTCGGTCAGGCAGTGGCGGCTGTAGTTACGGCCCAGACGAAGTCCGGGACCAATGGCTTTCATGGCGACCTCTTCGACTACCGCCGAACCGACGCGACCCAGGCTCGGAACCCGTTCAACCAATTTGCGCCAGACCCAGTAACTGGCCGTCTTCTTCCCCCTGCGAAGTACAACCAGTTCGGCGCTTCGATCGGGGGCCCTATCCGAAAGAATAAAGCTTTCTTCTTCGCGGACTATCAGGGTACGCGGCAAATTCTGGGGTCTTCCGCAATCGTGACGGTGCCGACTGCATTGGCCCGTAGCTCCTGTCTTTCCGGCAACGGGTGTGACCTTAGCGACTACCTGGCGGCGAACGGACCAGAGAAAGGCCAGATATACAATCCTCGTGTCATCACTGGAACGGGTCCCGCGCCTTTCGCGAACGACTTCATTCCCTCGCAATTCCTTTCACCGCAGGCGCTAGCACTTCTGGCGTTGATACCGGCGCCTAATGCGCCGGGAACGACCAGCAACTACTCTGGCAGCGGTAGTGGAAGCCTGCACAACGATTCGGTCGACGTCAAGATTGACGACCAGCTCAGCGAGCGCACTCATGCCTTTGGCCGCTACAGCTATTTCGGCAACGGAACCTCCTCTTCCACTATTTTTGGCAAGGGGGGAGGACAAGGGTTCTCGTCCCCTACCAACAGTTTCGGTGGTACCGCCTCTGGCCGCAGCCAGAGTGCTGTTTTCGGCATGGATATTGCGCTGAGTCCAAAACTGCTCACCGACTTCCGGCTGGGCTATCTCCGCTATCACGTCAAAACGCAAAAATATGACGGCACGGAGAATCTTGCAAGTGCTGTTGGAATTCCCGGACTTAACCTGGGCGATTCATTCACGGCAGGCGCCCCCGCATTCTTTATCGAAAATGCGAGTGGCAACGGCGGCGATGGGTTGTCAAACTTCGGGTCCGCGCTGGGCGTGAATGCATGCAACTGCCCACTGCTCGAAACTGAAGACCAGTATCAGATTGTGAACAATTGGACGAAAATCCTGGGGACACACAGCTTGAAGTTTGGCGTAGATGGGCGTTACGCAAGGAACCTGCGTGTACCCAGCGACAGCAATCGGGCAGGCGAGCTGCATTTCAGTGCTACGGACACAGAAAACACCACAGACACAACCCTGACCTCTCCTGGAGGTATGGGTCTCGCCACCTTCCTTATCGGCGACGTCACCAATATGTCGCGGTATGTGTCGGTTTCGACCAATGCCAAGGAAACTCAAAAGAGGATGTTTACCTATTTGCAGGATAGTTGGCGCATCACGCCCAAGCTGACCGTGAATTACGGTCTGCGCTGGGAGCTCTATTTCCCGGAAACTGTCAATGGCAAGGGCCAGGGTGGATTCCCCGATCTGAACACTGGTGAAATCAGGGTGGCTGGTTATGGGCCATTTAACACCGCGATGAATGTTTCCAAGAGCTGGAAGACGCTTGCACCGCGCCTCGGCATTGCGTACCAGTTGAATGACAAAACGGTCATTCGAACCGGCTACGGCCGCAGCTTCGATATCGGGGTGTTCGGTTCGATTTTCGGACATATGTTGACGCAGAATCTGCCTGTCCTGGTCAACCAGAACCTCACCGACAGCGGAGTGAACACGGCGGCGTTTAATCTTGCCGTGGGGCCAACCGCCTTTGTCTTTCCGACGGTGCCCAACAGTGGCTTACTTCCCATTCTCCCCGGAAACAACGTCAAGATCCGCAATGATCCTAATATCTTCCCTACCATAGACGCCTGGAATTTTGCCGTGCAGCGTCAACTCACCCGCACATCCTCTGTGACCGTCGGCTATGTGGGGAACAAGGGGACACATACTTTCGCCGGGGACGACAAATCCACCAACCCCAACGAGCCAGCTGCCTGTCTGCCGGCGTCGCAGAGTATGACTGGTCAGCAACTCTGCTACAACCCCAACGCCCCTTCTGGCAGCCAGACCGAAACCAGCAATTTCGATTTCCTGAAGCCCTATTTCGCCAGGTTTGGTTGGACCCAAGGCCTCACTTACTACCACAACGGCTTTGACACCAACTACAACGCTCTCCAGGTAACGTTCGAACAGCGCTTCTCGCAAGGCTTGCAATTCACTGCGAATTACGCATTTCAGCGTGCGTATAACTACGGGGCCGATGAGGTCTATAAGAAAGTGAACTGGGGGCGCTTCGACGATCTGCGCAACCAACAGCTCACACTCTTCGGCAATTACGAACTACCCTTCGGCAGGAACCGCCGTCTCGGGGGTGACGTGCCGACGTGGCTCAACTACGTAATCGGAGGGTATGAACTAAGCACGTCCGTGGACTGGGCCAGTGGCTTGCCGTTCACCGCAAACTTGAGCAATTGCAGCCCCTTCACCCCAGCCGGCCCCTGCAGACCTAACAAGGGAAGCGGGAGCTTTCCTCTAAAGCTTACCGCTTTCGACCCAACCACCCATTCGCGGACCTACTTCGTTCCTCCTGGGCTCGGTGGTGCTTTTACCAGCCCAAGCCTCGACCAGACCGGTACATCTCCACGAAATGCCTTCACCGGACCCGGTCTCTTCAATGCCGATCTGTCATTGATGAAGACCTTCCCGATCCGCGAAAGCGTAGCAGTCGAATTTCGTATGGATGCTTTCAATGTCTTCAACATTATCAATCCTGGAAATCCCGGGAACACTTGCATTGATTGCACGGTCGGGAGCGGCGCGGGCACAATCCACGGCATGGCACTGGGCACTGCGCCGAGGCAGTTGGATTTCGCGCTCACAATCAAATTCTAGACCGCTAAGCTGGATGGCGCATCGGCGCCATCCAGCCTGCATCTTTTTCTCTTCCTAATTATTCAGAAATACCGGATTTTACTGGTTACGGCGCATTTCAATAATTACGCGCATCGGTCAGCGCCGCGTCTCCTAGAAACCGACAAAGGAACTCAACAGGTGAATGCAAGAATATCCGCTAACATTCGTCCTCTCCGGGCGACCCGGCTTGGGTTCGCTGTGACCTTGGCGCTCTCTTTCTTGCTTACGTTCTCCGCGCCTTTGACAGCTCAACTTCTGGGAGCAATACCGCCTTTACCTCCTGTGGTCGTCGCCCGGACCGACGATGGGCTGACGGCCAAAATCGGTGATGAAACCCTTCGCGTTTCGGTTTGCAACGCGTCTGTAATTCATGTGATGGCGACCCCGAAGTCGCCCGAGTCTATTCGGCATGACCAACCCTGGATACTTGATCCAAAGCAGTCCTGCCCTGGCGCACAGTTTCAATTCTCGCAGGCCAACGACACGGCTGTCCTGACGACCGCCACCTTGAAGGTGGAACTCTCGTTGAAACGTGGGAACTTGAAATACAGCAGCATTGGAGGCCACGATCTGCTGCACGAAAACGATGCGGTGCCACGTACCTATGAGCCTGCTCAAGTAAACGGGGAGAGCGTCTATCACGTGGCGGACCGTTTCTCGCCAGATGCTACGGAGGGTTTCTATGGCCTAGGCCAGCACCAGAGCGGAATGTTCAACTATCGTGGCAGCACGGTCGAGCTTGGACAGAACAACACCGACGTTGCCGTCCCGTTTTTGGTTTCGAGCAAGGGCTACGCGCTGCTATGGAACACGGCCTCATTTACATATGCGGACAACCGGTTTCCGCTGGCGTTCCAGTTCAGCTCGTTGGCGGCGGACTCGGTCGACTACTACCTGATCTACGGGCCTGAAATGGACCAGATCATCCACGAATACCGTAGCCTGAGCGGTCACACGCCCATGCTTCCCAAATGGGCTTATGGTTTCTTCCAATCGAAGGACCGCTACGTTTCCCAGGATGAGCTTCTTGGAATCGCACAGCGCTATCGCGAAGAGCACATTCCACTCGATGCGATCGTGCAGGACTGGTTTTGGTGGAAGACCGAAGGTGATCCTATCTTCAATTCCAATTTTCCCGATGTTCCCAGCGAACTCAAGACTCTGCATGACGAACACGTTCATGCCATGATTTCGGTATGGGGCCTATTCGATGTGACGTCCCAAACCTTTCAGAAACTTTCCGCACAACACTTAGACGTGCCGAACGCACACGTCTACGACGCAACCAGTGCGAAGGCACGTGATGTGTATTGGGAGGATCTAGCCGGCAAGCTTTTCGCCCAAGGATGGGATGCCTTCTGGTTGGATAGCGCGGAACCCGAAGAATACTGGCCGCACTGGGGAGACGCTATTCTGCGAGATAAACAACTCGCAATTGGCAGTGGTGCCCGCTATACCAATATCTTCCCTCTCATGCACACTAACGGAGTCCAGGAGCATTGGAAGGCAACGACAGATCAGAAAAGAGTCTTTCTGCTGACGCGGTCTGCTTTTGTAGGCCAGCAACGCATAGGGGCAACAGTCTGGTCCGGCGATGTTTACAGCACCTATTGGGGACTGAGCCACCAGGTGGCAGCGGGCCTGAACTTCGCACTCTCTGGCTACCCCTATTGGACGACCGACATTGGCGGCTATTGGCAACCCTATGACCGGCCTCCAACTGACTCTGTATACCAGGAACTCTATACGCGCTGGTTTGAGTTCGGCGTTTTCTGTCCCATCTTCCGCACCCATGGACACCGTGCCCACAATGAGATTTGGACCTACGACAAGGTTGAACCGATCCTTCTCAACTACGACAAGCTCCGGTATCGCTTGATGCCATACATCTACTCGCTAGCCTGGCGAGTGTCTCATCTGGACTACACCATACAAAGGCCGTTGGTCATGGATTGGCGCACTGATCCGAAAACCTGGAACATTGGGGATCAGTTCATGTTCGGGCCCGCCGTTCTAGTCAGCCCAGTGCTGAAACAGGACGCGACGCATCGCACTGTCTACTTGCCTGATGCCCCGGTGTGGTACGACTTTTGGTCCGGAGCGTCGGTCAAAGGAGGGCAGGAAGTTGAAGCAGAAGCTCCACTGCAGCGTATTCCGCTATTCATCCGCGCAGGCTCCATTGTCCCTCTCGGACCCGAAATCGAGTACGCAGACCAGGAGCCGGCTGGTCCCATTGAGCTGCGCATTTTCCGTGGCGCAGACGGCAAGTTCGATCTGTACGAAGACGAGGGCGATACTTATAACTACGAAAAAGGAGCACACGCGCTGATTCCCTTACGTTGGTCAGAGACATACAAGACACTCACGATAGGAGATCGCGAGGGCCAGTACCCCGGCATGCCCCAAGAGCTCGCATTTAATATCGTCTGGGTATCGCCGGGTCACGGCGTGGGAGAAACCGTCGAAGCCAGACCTGACAGAGTTGTGCACTATGCGGGAAAGGCCATTTCGGTGCAAGCACCTTGACTGATTGGGCATAGACCGTACGCTTTGACGCCTCAATCTCATGGGCCACGTATTCCGCCTCCAAATTGCTTCAACGTGTCGGCCATCCGCGCCCCCGGCCTCTGCCCGTCACCACACACCCTTCCCTTTTCTTTCGCGGAGAGGTGCCCGGAAGAGCCAGCTTGACAGGCATTTTCACTTGGTAGTAACGTTCGCTCCACGGCGTCAAGGGCGAGTGCCCAATTCCCCAGCCCGATTCCACTTCTCCAACCAGGATCAGGGCGGCTGTGGTGACACCAAGAGGTAAGCGCCATGGGAACAACAGCTGAACCGACCATCACCCGGTCTCCCGAAAATACCTCTTTCACTGACGCTGAAAAGACGGCGATCCTTCGTGAACTGCGCAATATCCTTGCCAGTCCTCCTTTTCGGAACAGTGTGCGCAGCAAGCAATTCCTCTCCTATGTCGTTGAACACAAGCTGGAAGGACGCGAGGAATTTCTTAAGGAGCGAACCATCGGGACCGAAATCTTCCAGCGCAAAGCGGGGTACGCGACTGGAGATGACCCTGTGGTTCGAGTGCAGGCGGGCGAGGTTCGGAGGAGGCTAGAGCAGTACCACCACACTGCGCCAAGTGCCTCGCCAGTTCGCATCGAGCTTCCGCTCGGTTCCTATGCTCCTGAATTTCGTTGGAGCTCAACCACCCCGTCGTTGGATGTAAAGACGGCCGATGCACCGAAAACGCGCCGACTGCCTTGGATCGTTGGTGTGCTCAGTCTTGGTCTGGTGCTGGTTGTGGTGCTCGCCACACGCCTTCCCGACCGCAGCAGGCCGAAGGAGTCTGCTCTTGACCAATTCTGGTCCCCGATTTTCGCTACTTCGCAGCCGGTGCTGGTTTGCCTGGCCAAGCCGGTGTTATACCGGCCATCCCTAGCCCTTTACCAGAGGTATTCAAAGCGTCATCCGGGCACCTACCAGACTGAAGTAGAGAGATATGACCAACCGCTTCAGCTGGATCCAAATGAAGAGATAGCGTGGGGTGACATGCTTCCTTACACCGACTACGGCGTAGCCATGGGTGACGTTTATGTAGCGGCCAGGCTTTCGGCGCTGTTCGACCACATCAACAAGCCGAGCCAGGTCCGGATTGGCACCAACTACTCGTTCGAGGATCTTCGAAACTCTCCCGCCGTGGTGGTTGGAGCCTTTAACAACCGGTGGACACTGCAAATGACTTCCAACCTCCGTTTCGTGTTTGCGGAACAGGATGGACACTTTAGGATTCAGGAACAAAGGCCTTCCGGACAGGCCAGGTCCTGGGTACTGGGTCCTCAGGGACAAATCGTGGAAGACTTTGCCATTGTCACCCGACTTCTGGACTCCAAGACCGGCCAGGTGGTAATCGCCGCCGCCGGGTTGGGAGCGAATGGGACGCAGGCAGCCGGCGAGTTCATTTCAAGGCAAGACTATCTGGAAGAGGCCTTCCGAACAGCACCATCTGACTGGCCGAAGAAAAACGTGCAAGTGGTCCTGCAGACCACCGTGACCGATTCAGTGGCCGGTCCTCCTCGCGTTGTTGCCACCTACTTCTGGTAACCCACGGTCCCATTTCAGCGGACGGAGACGACGGTGCTTATTTTGTCTTGTTCGTGGAGCGTCGAACAACCAGACTGGGCGCAAGGAGTACTGGCTTTTGGTCGGAGGCCAACGTCTGCATGAACTAGACGGATAGCGAGTTGGGCTGCACGCTGCCCTATCGCTCCGCTCCGTTGGTCGACACTGCTCAACGGCACTCGCAGTGAGTTGTTGAATAAGAGGTTACCGCAACCGATAACAGCAATGTCTTGCGGTATCCGAAGTCCAGCATCCAGGATCGCTGTCATGGCCCCAATCGCGACTGGATCACTACAACAAAAAATTCCAGTCGGGCGAGGGTGAAGGTCGATGACCCTCATGGCCGCCCGGTATCCAGCGTCGGAGGCCGACATGTCGGGTTCATCAGCGCTTACGATGTATTCAGGATTCACTGGCATGCCATGGCGGGTGAGCGTTCGCTTGTACCCTTGAAGCCGCCCCAGCGCCCTGTCCACCTGAGTTCCGCAAATGTGTGCAATGTGTCGACAACCAATTTCGATCAGATGCGCAGTAGCGATCACTCCCACCGCTTCGTCATTTACGCCCACGAAGTTTGTCGCCAGCTCTGGAAACCAGCGGTCCAGCAGGACATAAGGGACCCTCCTTCCTTCGAGCCGACGAAATGTTTCTGGGCTGGGCTGAGTTGACGCGATCAGCAAGGCATCGACGCCCCTGGCCAGCAAGTAATCGATCTCTCGTTGCTCCAGTTTCGGGTCTTCTTCTGACGAAGAAATGACCAAGGTGAAGCCATTCACGCGAAGAGCGCCAGATAGCTCCACTGCCAGTTGCGCAAAGAATGAATGCACCAAGTTCGGAATTACCAACCCCATCAGGCCCGTACGGCCTGTCACCAGCGCACGGGCAGCAAGATTCGGTAGGTAGTTCAGCTCCATGGCCCGCTGGAGGACCTCAGCCCTGGTCGCAGGGTTTATATCCTGATAGTTTCGCAGCGCCCGAAAGACGGTCATCACGGAGATGCCGAGATCGCTCGCAATGTCCTTCATTGAACCATTTGCGCCCAGGGTAATTGTCTTGACGAGATGACATGCGGGGCCTCTCGCGGAAAATCTTAGAGACGCCGGCCGTTAGCTGCGAGGACATCGGACCTAGGCCATCAGGATACCTTGCTGGATCGCAACTGTGGTCGCTTCTGTCCGGTCGCCCACTTCTAGCTTTGCGATAATGTGCCTGACGTGGTTGCGTACGGTGAAGTGGCTGACTTGGATTGCGCGGCCGATCTCCTTGTTAGTTAACCCCTTTGCGACCATTTCCAGAATTTCAAGTTCGCGCCGGCTAAGACTCGGCTGAAATTTGCGCTCGGAGACTCGGTCCTTGATCCATTGAGGGAAGTGGCTTTTACCCGAATGCACCGCATGCACTGCCTCTATGATCTCGGTGCAGGAGATGTCTTTGCGGAGATAACCCTTGGCTCCCGTCTCAACTGCCCTACAAATTTCTTCATCGGGCTCAAAGCTGGACAGGACGATTACGTTGGGCGGACAAGGGAGTTCTTGCAATGCCAGCAAGGTTTCGATGCCACTCATTCCCGGCATGTGAAGGTCAAGCAATAATACGTCGACCGAGCAACGTTCAAGAAACGTCAAGGCCTCCTCGCCGCTTTGTACCGAGCCTACGACCTCTAGACCCACCTGGCGGCGAAGAACGCTGCTGAATCCTGCACGCACCACGGCGTGGTCATCTACAATAAGAAGTCTGATAGACGAGCTTAGTGTTAAGTCTGCCATCCAGGAGATCACTTTCACGGGCTTTCCCACCATCGTCAGCCCTGTTTCCCTAATCCCGGAATCCTCTAAGGCGACAGGAACCCAGCGCAGGATAAGCTGACCAGCAGCAGCGGGAAGGTCGTCGGCCTACATCAACACTCCTGACCAGGAGCAAACTCCATGCGCATCCGTCAGTTCAGCGTCACACCTGCGCTGGTGCATTTTCAAGTAGTTCACGGTGTAATACAGGTGGGTAACAGGCCAGCAGCCTCCTCCGACGAGGGAGGCTGGTGGGTGGCAGGCGCTTGAGCGAAAGCCCTTTCCGCTGTGAGGGTGCTGCGATTGGGGGCAAAATTGTGGCGGTGAGAGCACTCGACTTCAACAGAATTCACTAACTTTCAAACACGAGCGTGCAACTCATTCCACAGCAATCACTTCGAAACAGGAAAATTCTACAGATTTCAATAAGCCATGGAATCTGGTTCGGGACCAGGGGGTCGGAGGTTCAAATCCTCTCCCCGACCAATTTTTCAAGCAGTTGAAGCGCACTTCTGGATTTCCGTCTACAGCGCTGTGGTCAATTTTGTAGACGGTGAGAGCCACATAGGTCAATAGGCGAGCGATGCTGTAGCGCTCTTGCCTTACGGGCCTCTACGCCTGAACACGGGGACCATTGTGGATGCGACCATCATCAACGCTCCGAGTTCGACCAAGAACGCCCGCCAAGAGCGGGATCCGGAGATGCACCAGACGCGCAAGGGCAAGCAGTGGTTCTTCGGGATGAAGGCGCACGTAGGGGTGGACAGCCAGACCAAGCTGATTCACTCGGTGGTGGCGACGGCGGCGAACGCGGCCGATTGCACGATGTTACCCCACCTGCTCCACGGCGCAGAAACGCGGGTGTGGGGCGATCAAGCGTATCGCGGGCAAAGTGAGGTGCTGCGGAAACACGCTCCGCACGCCCTGGATTTCACCCATCAGCGCTATCGCTATAAGCACCTCTTACCCAGAGTTGGCACGAACGCGGTGCTTGTTCAGAGGTTCCTTAGGTATTTAGTAACCGAATCTCAGACAATTGGACATAAACTGCGTAGAATACCTCCGGCGTAGTAGCAAGCGAGTCTAGCAATGCTACTTAGCAATCCATGACAATCTAAAGGTTCGACTACCTCCACACTGTCGCTGATCAAGGTGCCAGACTGCTGCGCCGAAAGCTGCTGCGAGAGCATTTAGATCATCCTGGAGCGTGCCCGCGGGTAAGGAGATTTGCCTTACATCACGCTCATGAATTGAAGAAAAACCTAATTCGTCGGGTGCCCCGACCAGTTTCAGCTCTGCGATACGATCTTGGGTACCTTTCTGCTGAAGGAGGAGATCAGTAGCTTCCGACAACGTTTTTACCTTCATCTTCAGAGCGGGGAGCTTCGCTGAGGTCAGGCTCGGAGCACTAACTCCCTTGATAGTGACCGTGTACCTGTTTCCCCGTTTGTACCAACTGAGGCTAGGATCTGATCGCGAAAGGCTGGCCAAGGTATTATCGACGAGTCCTGATGTCACATCAAAGGAGCTCGCGACGAACTGGTTACACCCGGTAATGACTTCAATGCCTCCAGGCACTTTGGCTGCCCTTAGGACATCAGCTGCCACAACATCGACAGTCCTGAGGGGCCTGTTCGCAGCGCCAATTTGCTCCGTTCCACTGCATGTGCACAACAAGACAAAGCACCAAGATAGAGACTGGAGTGTAATCCCGGCCATTTCGAACCTCTTCGTCAAGGCGTTTTTACGGTGACGTCGACTTTGTACGTTCCAGAATATTTTCCGCGCTCAATATGGTAAACGGTGCTGAGAGGGAAAGAGGTAGAACCAATAGTGATCCCGAATGACTGATCGAACGCTTCGTGATCGTTCGACGCGGGGCATCCGGGGGCTACAAAACCAAAAAACTGAGTGTCAGCCAGTACTTGTATAGACGTGTTTTCACCTAGATTATGCACAACTCAGCCTTGTTTGAGGCCGACCTGGAGGCGAGACCGCATTGTTACTGTCCGTTCGCGTCTTGATTGCTCTGCGATTCGTCTCTTCTCTCTAAGCTGCTCCG
>Ga0070697_100000534_pt1 | contig 28567 bp, 31 predicted proteins | sample KBSK1501metaG_FD_65475 | JGI IMG/M metagenome (GOLD analysis project Ga0070697, IMG submission 65475) | Corn, switchgrass and miscanthus rhizosphere microbial communities from Kellogg Biological Station, Michigan, USA - KBS K1-50-1 metaG | ecosystem: Host-associated > Plants > Roots >...
CCGGCGGAGACCAGCGCCGCAACGCTGCGAAACACGATTGCGAGATCGCGCCGGCTCGCCGCTGCGCGCTGCTCCTCCGCCGCTGGCGCGACCGCGATCGCATATAGCCCACGGCTCGTGAGGATCGTCGCCGCTTGTCCGTGGCTTTCGGCCTCGATGGCACCGCTGACGATCGCCCCGTCCTGGCGCGCCGCACGATACGTGTAGGCGCTCATCGCTTGTGCCCGCTGTCCCACGAAGTGACGTCGGCATCCTCGCCGGTTCCGCCGGGCTGCCCGTCGCGTCCCAATGACAGGAGATCGTAGCTGTCGGCGTTCACGTCTCCGGGAGATTTGTAAGAGTAGGGTCGTCCCCACGGATCGAGCGGGATCGCCTTGCGCAAGTACGGGCCGCGCCAGTTCCTCGCCTCTGGATCACCGGTCGGGTGATCCCGCAGCGCGGCCAGTCCCTGCGCGGTCGCGGGATAGAAATCGTTGTCGAGGCGATACTGATCGAGCGCCAGCGCGAACAGCTCGATCTGCGCGCGCGCCGCCGAGACTTTCGCATCGCCGACGTTGCGAAAAACCATCGGCCCGACGAGGCCGGCGAGGATCGCGATCACGGTGATCACGACCAGCAGCTCAATGAGCGTAAAGCCCTCAGTGCGCCGTGACACGCAGGACCTCCTCCACCGTCGTGAGCTCGGCCTGCACTTTCACCCAGCCGTCGTGCCGCATCAGTTGCATGCCTTCGCTTTCGGCCAGCTCGCGCAACTTGGCGAGCGGCTCTCGCGCGGAGATCGCGCGATTGACGTTCTCGGACACGACGAGCAGCTCGAAGATGCCGATGCGGCCGAGATAGCCACTGCCCCGGCAGGCATCGCAGCCGCGTCCCCGAACGAGCTGCGGCCTGCCCTTGGGCTCGTTCGACAGGAAGGCGACAACCTGCGGATCGGGCCGATATCGCTCGCGACAGTGCGGGCAGATGCGTCGCACGAGCCGCTGCGCCAGGACGCCGTTGATCGTGGCGGCGATCTGGTACGGCGCGGCTTGGAGATCGAGCAAGCGCGTGACGGCGCTCGGGGCGTCGTTGGTGTGCAAGGTGGAGAACACCAGGTGGCCGGTCATCGCAGCCTGCACCGCCACCTCGGCGGTCTCCGGATCGCGCATTTCCCCGACCATCATGACGTCGGGGTCCTGGCGCAACACGCTGCGGAGCGCGGATGCGAACGTCATTCCCGCCTTGCGATTCACGGGGATCTGTGTGACGCCGCCCAGGTGGTATTCGACCGGATCCTCGACCGTGATCACTTTCTCGGCGCTGGTATCACGCAAGGCCAAGGCGCTGTAGAGCGTGGTGGTTTTTCCACTGCCTGTCGGGCCAGCGGCGATCACGATGCCGGTGGGACGCGCAACGAGCGCGCGGAATTGTTCGAGCGTTGCCGGCGCCATGCCGAGCTCGTCGAGACCGACGGGCTGACCGCCGCGATCCAGCAGGCGGAGCACCACCGATTCGCCGTACAGGGTGGGGACGGTGGAGACGCGGATGTCCAGCTCGCGCGATTCCAGGCGAATGCGGAAGCTGCCGTCCTGCGGTGCCCGGCGTTCAGCGATATCGAGCTCGGCGAGGAGTTTTACGCGGCTGACGATTGCGGCCTGGGCCTGCTGCGGGGGCGCCGGCGCATCGGCAAGAACGCCATCGATGCGGAACCGCGCCCGCAGACCGTGCGAGGTGGATTCGAGGTGGATGTCGGAGGCGCGTGCGTCGTGCGCTTCTTTAATAAGCAGGTTGACGTATTTGACCACGGGGGGTTGGCTGGCGAGGTCGCGCGCGTCGGCCAGCTCACGATCGTCGGCCGCCGAGATCCCGTCATCGGTGCGTAGATCGTTCACCACCTCGACCATCGACTCCGCGGCCGCGTACGCGCGCCGGATGCCGTCGGCGAGCTCTTCCTCACTCACCGGCAGCAATTCGACGGGCCGGCCGAATTCGCGGACCAGGTCAGCGAGGGTATCGAGATTCGGATCGCCTGCAACGGCAACGCGCAAGTGCGTGTTGGTCAACGCTAAAGGCAGAACCCGATAATACTGCAAATACTCCGCGTTGAAGGACTCGGGCAGAGGGAGCTCCGAGTCGAGACCTAGGGAGACCTGGCGCGATTCATCGCCAACCATGCCACGAGCCCGGGCAGAGAGCGTGCCACGGAGAAGGGCTCGCTTTGCGCACTGACGAGCACGAGCCGGCGTGGACATAACGCCTGCGGTTCGGCGTCGTGACCAGTTTGACCAGTTGGCTCCGCGAACTGGACACCGGGTTTCGAACATGAAGTGGCCAGTGTGCCCAGTTCAGAACATTCAACCGATCGTTCTGGGGAGCATCGAGTCCTTCTGGCATAGCGAGATCGGGCTGGCATGGAGCGTGCCTTTGCGGACGCACGAGCCCCAACTCGGAGGCTGTGTGCCCGCTCGTTCCGTGATTCGCCCCTTACCGTTGTCCGCGACTCTATTCGCGACACTGTCGGTGCTGCTCATTCGCGTATCAGCCAACTCACCGGATTCCGACGTGGGCGACACGCGATCTAAGACGGAGGTGCCCACACATTCGGGGTCGCTGTCCGAGTCCGCGCCTGCGTCCCTCATTTGTGACAGTACAAGTGTCTATTCAGTCGGCGTGACCCCTCCCCCTCCGGGGTCGGGAAGCTGGACGGCCCAGACGACGGGTCACACGACGACGTTCACGGTCCAGAACACCGGTGCATGCAACGATACATACCAGTTCACGGTGTCGGCCTTGGGGCCGATCCCTCCTGTCGTGACGCTAAATAAGACCAGCGCAGCAGTGATTCATGGCGGCAGCACCACCGTCATCGCCACCTACGACGTCGGCAATCCCGGGACAGGGTCGTTGACACTGAGAGCAGCGAGCGCCATCACTGGAGCATCGGCCGAGAACTCCTACGTCGTGACCGTGGTAACTGGCGCCCCCACCAACTGGGACGTGACCCCGTTCAATCAGGACAATCAAGTGGTTGGTCGTTGTAGCGTCGCGTGCTTTGGCGCCACGTACGCACAGAGCACAGTCCCGTACTTTAGTCTCGATGAGCCCCGCAGTGTGACGCTCGCTTACAATGGCGATCGCGTTTGGCCCAAACCGTTCGTGCATTTGAACGTGCAAAAGCCTTCGGGCACGCCGGACACGATTTTTCTGCAGGTGAAGAAGGCCGGGGTATGGCAGACATTTGTCAATGGCGATTCCTTGATCAAATTCATCGCGGCCCAGTCTGGCTGGCAACGAATCGGCGCGCAATTACGCGACAGCACCTGGGGGACTGGCATCTACACTGTGGACCTCGTGGTGACGTGGCATTACCCCGGTGGCTCTACAACGGTGCAGACGTGGACCACCCAATTGCTAGTCGTAAATGAGACAAACTCGCCTATCGCTCGAGGGTGGACCGTCGCTGGTCTATCGCGAGCCTACCCGCAGGGCGATGGGTCCGTGCTCCTCACTGAGGGCGAAGGCTCGGCGGTGTTCTTCAGGAAGCGCGGTGCGACGACCTTCTTCTCACCCACAGGCGAATTCTCCACCTTGGCGGTGAACGGGACAGGGTGGAAGCGCACGTACCCCGATTCTACGGCGATCCTCTTCAACAGCGCTGGTCGCGTGACGGACTTCTACGATCGGTTCAACAACCGAACGCAGTTCTTTTACGATGCAAGCAATCGCCTGACGACCATCCGTGATCCTAACTCTCAGGATCTGGTGCTAGCCTACGGGACATACGGGCTGAGTTCGATTCGCGATAATATTCTGCCAAACCGCTACACGAACGTCACGGTGCTCTCGGATAGCACAATTACCGGGATCCAAGATCCTGATGGAATTAGCACGAGATTTCAGTACGATGGGAGTCGCCGATTCTGGAAGGTCATAAACCGGCGTGGTGATACAACGAGGGTTGACTATCAGATCATAAACGGCAAAACAAGTGGCAAGGTAGCGGCTATCACGGCACCGCCCGTCCCGATTTATGGAGAGGGGACGGTTGCTCCCGTGACAAGCTTCGCGCCGTGGCAGACAGTCGGCGTGCCCTATTCAGCCACGGGTTCTCAGCCTGTTCCGGTCGTAATTCCAGACACCGTATACGGCCGTATTACAGATGCTGGCGGACACACAACACGATTCACAGTGAATCATTGGGGTACCGCTGCCGTCACAACCGATGCCATCGGTCGTACCGACTCGTCGATTTTCGACTCCAATGGAATGACGACTCGGCAGCGGTCGGCAGTCGGGGCAGTTGACAGCGCGGTGTATAACGAGATCGGCCTCCCAATCTACGCCAAATCAAGCGGTCAACCCGCGGTTCGTCTCCGCTATGTCGGCTGGGCTCAGGCTGATAGCACGTGGACCGATGATGGACTCTCCGGCGCTCGGTACTTCATTGGCGCGAACGGTCGTGTGGACTCCGCACGAGTGGCTGGTGGGACGCCCGACAGTGCGAAAGCGCGTTATCGCTATGACTCACGAGGCCGAGTCGATTCTGTTGCCGACCCCTTGCAGCACCTAGTCGGGAGAACCTGGTACATCGGGACGAACGGCAACCGGAGCAAAGATTCGCTCCCCGGTGGCCGTGTTGCGACATACGGATATGACGTATATGGTCGGGATACGAGCGTCAGCCGACCCGGCGTCGCTACATCAAAAACGTTCTATTCCATTATCAACCGTATCGACTCCGTGAGCGACGGCTTTAACCCAGTTCCCACGCGGTATGGGCATGACAACCTGTTCCTTACGAGTGTCACAGATCCCAAAGGTCAGGTTTACGCATTTAGCTACAATGGGGTAGGCTGGTTGACTCAGCGCACGGATCCGGCACTGCACTCCGTCTCTTATCAATACAGCCGAGATGGAGAGTTGCGCCGGTGGACAAATCGGCGCGGGCAATCAATCGATTACGTCTACGACTCGATGCACAGACGTACAAGCAAGTCAGGAACCAACACGGCCACCGAAACGTGGACATATCTGAACGACACGGTCCTGGTGGCTATAAGCCCAGTCGCAACTGACACCATTCTCGCAAACCGCCATGGCCAGCTGTTGCGAGTCAGCACGGTCATGGCAAGCCAGAATTACGTTCGCCGGTACACTTATACCGCGTCCGGGGCTCTTGACAGCGTTGTTCCCTCGGGTGCTGGCATTTCTTTCATAGCGCGGCATTACCTTTGGAACCTCCGTCGGGGCACCCTAACGGGGATCAAACTTGGAGCCAGCCCTGACAGCACCAGCGTTGCCTACAATGCTGATGGGCTGGCGGCTAGTACTACTCTGCCAGGAGGCTACGTTGTAAGCCGCACATACGATGCCGTCCACGCGACTGCCGGCATTGGGACGACTGCCCCCTACGCTAGCACGGTCAACAGATCCGGGGGATACGACGCCGCCAACCGAATCCGGCGCCAAATTGTATCCCCCACATCTGGATACCAGTATAGTTATGACGGGCTTGGACGCCTCTCAGCCGAGTCACTGCTCATCAACAACGCCGGACCACCCTGCGATCCGCTACATACGCCGCCAGACGACAATGGCGATCCGTGCTCCTTTGCCCCCAATTGGGTTGTGTCGGGCGGGACCACGTTTTTCTACGATTCGGCCGGCAACCGTCGAGACTTGGGGGGGACGTACACGTTAGGTAACCGCATCACAGCATTCAACGGTTGCAGCTACGTTACCGACAGCCTGGACGGTAACGTGCTTAGCCGAAGCTGTGGCGGCCAAACTGTGACCTTTAGCTGGACTGCCGAAAATCGATTGTCAAGTATCGTCGCTAATGGACAGACCACAACGTTCGATTACAATGCGTCCGGGCGTTTGGTCAAGAAGACGACCGCCGGCGTCCGACGTTATTTTCTATGGGATGCTGACAACCTTCTCGCGGAGATCGATTCTCTAGGGACGGGGAAAATCGCGGAGTACTCATCGTATCCCGGTTTGGATAATCCACACGCTTTGATTGTGGGGAGCACGAAGTATTTTCATCAGCGTGACATGTTGGGGAATGTGATAGCTCTCACAGATTCGGCCGGTGCTGTTCAGCGCACCTACCAGTATAACGACTGGGGAGAATCGGGCGTTGCAGACACAGCTGTACTAAGTGGGAAGGATCGAGCTCGATTCAAAGGCGCGCTGTGGTTCGGGGATGGGGCGGAGCTCTATTACATGCGACGCCGCTGGTACGAACCGCACAGCGGACGCTTTTTGAGCGAGGATCCCGATGGGTTAGGCGGAGGAATTAACACGTACGCGTTTGCCGGAAACGATCCTGTGAATGGAGCTGACCCAACGGGACGTCGTGTCTGTTGGGTTGAGGTGACTTACTACACCGATAACGGGCAGATCATAAGTTGGCGTGTGTTGTTCTGCTATGATACTGGTGGGGGCGGTGGGGGCGGCGGGGGCGGTGCCGGCGACGCCGGACCAGGCCAGACGCCGGGCCCCGACGTTCTCTGCAGGCAGACGGTCGCCGGGCAGCAGATTACTACGCGTGCGAGCATTGCGAACAGCGCGCGAGAATTTATTAATGATCTAGTGGCAAACGGATTCGACGTGCAAATAGGCGTCAATAGCAGCTACCGTAACGAGCTCTCACAGACGGTGATATCCCAGATGGCTGCGCTCTTCTCTTCTTCCGGAAGGTTAGCAGATTTTGGCGTTCACGTGGCGGCACGGCCCGGGTGGAGCAGTCATGGAGGTGGATACGCCTTAGACATCAATTCTTTCAGCAACTTTGCGGGCTTGTCCGGGGAGAAACAGTGGTTGATCGAGTCAATTGCGGGTCGCCACAGCTTCACACACCCATTGGGTAATGATCCGGTGCATTTTGAATCCATGGATGTACCGCCGGTGTCCTCAGGACCAGCTCGGCCCGCGGCAATTCACAGCGCGAACGAGGGGGCTCGGGTGGCTGAAGGAGGCGACTTCGGCGAAAATATTCGGGCGTGTCGGTGAAGAGTAACCCTTTGGTGGCTCTGTGCGTTGTGGCAGTGGGTCTTACCGGCCTCTGTGAGAAGAAGAGCAGCGCCGCGATCCAAGCGTCTGCGTTTTGCCGACGCGGACCACACGATACCATGCTTGTTACGGACCGCGGAGTCGACGGGCTGGGCGTGGATTGGCCATTAAAAAGGCTCCGCGATCGTTGCCCGGCGGCCAGGGACACGTTGTATGCATGGGCAGAGGGGAGCTATCCGGCCCTGCAAATCTCGTTTCGTGGTGCAACGATTCTGGCGGTGCAGGCCTCCGATGCGGGTCAACCGGATCTCTCAGCTCCTGCCGACTTCTGGATTGTCAGCGGAGACAGCGTGAGGTTGCCCAGCCAGTTAAGTCTGAAAGCAAAGTGGGCCGCCCTACGAAGCGCATACGGTGGCGCGGTGGGCCAGGCTCTTGATGAGTCTCTTGAGACGATCGATTTCACGTTTTGTGCGCTTCCACGCCTGCGATTCCGAATATCCGCCGCTGGTGTCGATTCGACGGCGTCGCTAACAGACCCAGCGAGCTATCCGGATTCGGCGCACGTTCGCGCCGTCTTGATACTCACGAAGGGCAACTCGGTCCCCTCACGATGCTGACGTATTCAGTCGCTCGTAAGGGTGTTACGGGGCTGGTGGTCATGCTTAGGCAGTCAGCGTCTCGGTCCTTTTGGGAAGCGGCGTTCTTCAAGGTCGCGCTGACGATTTCGTTGTTAATGTTGGCTGCGAGTAGGATCGGGATGGGGCAACGTTTGACATGTCTAGGGTCGGGCGCAGGGCCGCTCGTTGTGACTTCGGAAAAACTGGGGCAATTGCCTTTCGATGTAAGCGTAGACTCCTTGCGAAAGCTTTGCGTCGGCGCACGAGACACGCTCATCACGAGTGATGGTGGGCGTACCTACCCTGGAATGGATTTCTCCAACGATGGCAGCGTGGTAGTCATTCAGTATTCAAATACGTCCAAACGGGTCGACGGGAATCGGCCAGGTGAGGGATGGATCATTCGGGGCCAAATCATCCTTCCAGGGGGGCTATCCCTCGACAAAGATTGGACTCAGCTCCGACAAGTCTTGGGACCGCATCAAACCAGTCTCGGTAAAGTTGTCGTAGTCAAATCGTGCCAATTCCCACGCTTCTTATTCACGCTTGATGCCCCTGCGTCCTCAGTTAGAACGTCCTCGAATGGTCAGGTTGATGAGGAAACCATTCCAGGGAACGCGCGGGTGCACCACATGACGGTGTTGTCCGGTCCTTTATCGAATGCATTGACCCCCTGCTGAGCGCAATACATGGCGAGAACCGATTTGGGATCGCAAGGCATAGGCTGTAGAGGCTGCGGGAAGGGCGCGAGCTCCCCCAAAAACAAGCGCTGCAGTTGTTGTTCGGGGGCCGCGACGCTGAAAGAACGGCTCACTGGCTTCCGCTATCACCTTTCCTCCGCACTTCGCTGTTCCGAACTGCGCTGATCGTTTTCCGGTTGACCCCCAGCCGCTCCGCTGCCGCCTTCACGTTGCCGCCGGTCAGAGCGAGCATCCGCTCCACCACCCACCGATTCTCCTCCCGGTCTCCGTGCTGCCGGTATTTGAGCGACGGCAAGTCGACTTTCAAGTCCTCGGGACGGATCACGTCGCGCCCCGCTGCTCGCGCGAGCAGATACGCCCGCTCCACGACCCCGATAAGCTGTCGCACGTTCCCCCGGTAATCAGCTTCACAAAGCAACGCCAGCGCGGCCCTATGAAACTTCGTGGGCCCGCCAGGCGCAACGTTCGTGGGGCAGGCATCGAGTGCCTGTCGCGCCAAGTAAGGGATCTCCGGCCGTCGCTCGCGGAGCGGCGGAATCCGAATGTCATTCATGGCGAAACGATAGCGCAGATCCGGTTCGAGTAATCCTTTGCTCATCAGCATGTCTGGATCCTCCGTCATCGCGAGGATGACCCGGCACACCATGCTCACAGGACGATCGGAGCCTACCGCAAAGTAGACTTTCCGATCGAGGACCTGATACACCTGTTTTTGCACGCTGAGCTCTAGCGTCTGGAAATCGTCGAGCAAGAGTGTGCCGGTTCCCGCGGTTGCAATAAGGCCCGCCCGCAGGCGCCGCGCACCGGTAAACGCGCCCTCGATATGGCCGAACAGCTTGTCCGCGACGAGCTGCGGCGGCTCTGTGCCCATGCTGAACGGGTGAAAGCCACCCGCTCGCCCGCTCAAGCGATGGATGTACTCGCCGAAATGGGTTTTGCCGGAACCGGTCTCGCCGTAGAGTAGGACCGGCCTGTCGGCCTCAGCGAACGCGTGTGCGAGATACACCGCGTCCATCATCGGGGGCGTTAACGCGACCGGCTCGTTCGCGGACCGCGGCGGACGGCGATCCGGTTGGAGATGGGGTGTGGTCAAGCGCTCATCAAGAATCAGCGGTTGTTGCAACAATTACTCCGACAGCCGTAACGCGCTAGCTAGTGGTCTCACTGGGAGTTGTTCCACGGAATCCGAACGATATGCAACCGATAGCAACGCGCGGCAACGAACGCCCAACGACGCCGTAGCAAGAAACGTCTCTTGAGCCGAGTGGGTGACCCAAAGCACACACCCGTTGGCCACCACCACTCGAGCACCGCGCTAGCAGGCGATCCGGCGGATCAGACGACACGCGTTTGTGCGAAACGGGCTGAGCCGCGGACTGCGAGTCCGAAGCGCACGCCCAACCGCTAGTGACGATTGGCGTTGCCGGACGCTATGCCGGACTGTTCGCCACTTGGTGAACCCGACTGAAAGATCGAACGCGGCCCCGTGAACCCCATGCCACTTGTTAGGGAGTCAAGTTACGACACCGAGTAGCAATCACGCGAGGTCCTGGGCATCGGTGTCGTAACAGCGGAGCCGCGGCTCGGACACGCGACGACGCGCCGCGGTCGGGCTCACCGCGCGGCCCCACGGTCCGCGGCACACGGCGATCACCGCGGCACTCGACCTGACCGGCGATCTCCGCGCAGTCCAGCGGTTCTCGCGCCACCGCGACGTGCGGGTCCTCACCCACCACGACGACAACCGTCAGGATCTTGGGGGTGATGTAGCGCGGAGGGTCGCGGCACAGGCGTAACTGGTCCTGGGGAGACTCAACTAGAGCCTCGTCGAGTACCACGGATCGTAAAGCTCCTTCGCCATGCCGAATGTGCTATTCAGGACCGTCCAGACGTACTTCAATCGTTCGGCGAGTCCGTAGCGGCACTCGATCTCAATTTCGGAAGCGAACGCAACCGTGAGGACCGTCGCGCGCAGCATATTGTCGGAACGTTGCTTGTCGAGTCGCCAGGTCAGTTCTTCGGGATTCTGGTCCGTTTGAAGCGCGCTTGATCTCATGACGAGCCCCGGCAAGCTCAAATGAGACTCCGATGAAAGGTCACCGTAATGCCAGTCATCGAGATAGTTCATCAGGTTTACCCGCGCCGCCGAGGTTCCCGTATCGCGGCGCATCCTGCTGGGTATAGGCCAGTAACGAAGGGGTTCGGGATTTGCAATCTCTGCCGCAGTCAGTCCGAAACGATCCGCTGTAGCGTCGAGAAACCCCTGCCGTTCCTTTAACCACTCATCCCACTTCGAGTCGCCGGCGTACTTCGCCGCGTATAGCTGCTGCTCCTCCCACATCTCTCTCCATCCGCCCTTGAAGTACCAGGTTGCCCTCGTGGGAAGGTCCTCAAATGCGAAGATGATCGTAAAGAGGGTGTCGAGGATGGTTCTCGTAAGCGGACCAACGGAGAGCACGTCCTCGCGCGTAGCCGGCCATTTCGGCTTGTCGAAACAAAGCAGCCAGATGGTGTGGTACGTGTTTTCGGTTACCCTCGCGAGAGACTCAAGCAGGTACTTCGCACTGCCCATTCCCTGCCACTTGGCGGGCCATTCCCGATCCAACTTGTTGACTACCGCCGTCAGGAGATTCCGTAGCTCCGGTCCGAACGTGCGCCACGGCAGGGATGGGAGATCTGGGAATTTCTCCATAACACGGGCCTTTCCAAATGCGGGGACCCCGCGCCGGTGGAACCAAAGCCGCTGCGCATCAAGGCGCGTTTGGCGGCGCTACTGCCACGCGCCTATGGCTGGAAGACGTCGGTATGGTCCGGGCCACGGCGTGCCCCCTCGCTGCTCTTATCGGAGAAAGCTTCTGGGAGCGAGCAGAGGGACCGGAAGTCGTAGTCCTTCCCGTTCTGGTAGCGCCACCGGTGGGCCTCGGGGATCGCCCGATTCGCCAGGTCGAGGTCGCCTCCAATCTGCCGCCTGAGTGACTGAACCGTGTCGAGGAGTTGCTGCGAACCTGCTCCCGTCGTTTGAACATCGGTGTACGTTGCGACAGCAGAGAAATAGTCGTCGAGGCGCATGGCGGCTTGGTTGGCCGCCATGAGGAACGCGGGCCCGAGCGGCGCAAACAACCGACTCGCCTCGCGCAACATCTGCCGAGGATGCGTCTCGAAGTCGGCGTCGATCGGCTCCATGGGTCTAACGTCCGCCTTCCTGAACTCGGTCACGAGATCGTGCGCGAGCCGGACGAACGTTCCGACTGCCTCCCCAACCTGCCACTCAGCCTGTTGCGCGGCGAGCGCTGTTTGTCGATCGAGAATTTCTGTCTGGTTCGCCATGATCGTGGTCTGCCTGCGCATGATCCAGATCTGGAAGCTGACCAAGAACAGGCCAAGCACGCCGAGGATCACAGCGGGCAACTGACTTTGGGCTTCGACCACGACGTTTGCGGGCGGCGATTGGACCGCGACGTAGATCGTGTCGTGCTTCAACTGCGGCGCCGGAGCTCGAGCCCCTTGCTGAGTTGGCGCTTGGCCGAGTACGGTGCCCAGCATCGCCGAGCAGAAGAGCAGCGTCTCGCGTCGCAGCACATACGCGTGGTCCACGCGGTCAAGCTGTCACTCGTCGGGCTAAGGCGTTAGAGGTCCGGCCACATCAGGTTCACCAGGCGCTTGGCGTCACGTCTGGGATGGGTTACGGCGGCCAGCACAACCACCACAAGTCCCAGCCAGGGCCGGCGCGAATCCAAGGACGACGTGGACGTCGCAGAGCTGAAGGGGGGCAAGCGCACGCCAAGGCGCGCTTGAGGTCGCGGCCCGCAGGCGGTAACAACGTGCACCACGCTGTGGCGAGATTTCGGCTCGCGTCTGGCTCTCGGAATGGAGGAGCACTGCTCGCCGCGCGTCGCGACTGCGAGGCCAGTGATCTACCGCCTGATCCGGTTCGGCAGGAGTACGGAAACGCGCATTATCGTACTCATCCTCGCGGAGAACGATGAGTACGCTGCTCGTCGGCTCGGGCCGGCGATACCCGACCACACGCGCGACCTCCGCGATCTCATCGAGGGATGCGAGACTTCGCGGAGCTTGCGACGGTCGTGGACCACCTGGTCCCGTCGGCGCCACCCATCGACCCCGCGCTCGTCGCCAGGCTCCGGCGATCGCTCGGGGGCGCACCGCTGCCCGCGGAGGAGTCGGACTCCCGGGCCCGCGACGCGCAGTTCGAACTCTACGTCGCCGCCGTCTGCCGCCAGGCCGGCGTCTCGGTGGAGCTGGCGGAGCCGGACGCGATCGTGACTACCGCTGGCGTCCGGTTTGGTGTGGCCGCGAAGCGGGTGCGCAGTCCGAACAAGGTAGTGGTGCGCGTGAAGGAGGCGGGCCCAGGTCCGCGCGACAGGACTCCCTGGCATTCTCGCGCTGAGCCTCGATGGGCTGCTCGCCCACCGTTCGCGCACATCGCAGCTGGAAGTGTGGAGGCCCTGCGTCAGGCACCGCGTGAACTACTCCGCGTGACGCTCGAGCGGCACAAGACTCCGATTCTCGCGGGTGCCCGCGGCACCCGGCTCGTTGCCCTCCTCGCCTCGCTCGTGGTGCCGGGTATGGTGCAACCCGGCAACCTCGTTGGCCGCGTCGCCGCCATGTCAGTGGAGATCATCGCCACTCCGACACTGCGAGAAGAGCGAGCTCTCCGAGAACTCGCGGAACACTTGGCTGGGCGACCGCCGCTGGTGTGAGAGCTAGGGTGGGTGCGACTCCCCGCCTCACTACTGAGGCGGTCCCCACCGGATGACAGTTCCATCCTTGGTCTTGAGCAGGCGCTTGACCACCTCTCCCACTGGCGCACCCGTGGGATACTGCTGGCCGTCGAACTCGACCACCGAGGTCGGAGCGTCGCTAGCGGCCAGAAGGTCACTCACCCGGGGATCAGCAGACCTGGCGAACACAAACCGATCGGCATTCCGGATCGTCCGGTCGCGCACCGTGGCGCACCACTCTGCGGTCCCGACGAGAGGATCGTTCTCGACGCCGGCTCCGACGGCCAGGACGTGCGTCGGGCTCAGCGCAAAGACCGTCTCGCTGTTCGGGTTCGCCCACCCCCCGCCAAGCGAGTAGTCCAACTGCCGAGGCGCTCGGGTGACGCTGACGACCGGGCCGTCACACGTGACCAGCTCGACGCTTTCCGGGGCGCGGACGAGACGCCAGGGCAAGGCCGCGACGAGCGGCGCCGTCTGGTGCGCCACCTTCAGGAACGACCACAGCCAGTGCTCCTTTGGCGGGACGAGGCGAAGGTGGTCTCGATCAAACTCGGCGATGTACCGGCGCAGCTCGCGGGGTGACACGCCCTCGAGACCAGGTGCAACCGAGTCGCCCCGTAGCGCGGCCTCCAGGCGAACGCGCGCCTCGAAGGTCGCGTGCACCGCGCCAAGCCACTCGATCCGTCGCCGGTGCGCGGGGGTTCGCATCTGCTGGACCGCCATGTAAAACGCGAGCGCGAGACGCTCGTGAGGTGTGAGGACGGGTAGGATCCCGACCTCGAGGCCGTATACGAGCTTGTTCCGGATCTGGGGGAAGGGCGCCTCCACGTGCGAGGCCAAGACGCGCTCGATGAAATCCTCCGGCATCTCCTCGGGCATGTCCTCATACTCGATCAGGTACAGCCCCTTCTGTTTGGCGATTACGGGTGGGGCGAGGTGCTTGGGCGCAGCGGCTGTCTTGCGATCGTAGGTCCACACGCGCCCGTCCTCGCGACGGGAATCGGTGAACGCCTTCAGGTGGGAGACCGGGACGGAGTGGTTATCGACGCGGACCTGGTCGAACGGCCCTAGCGTTTTGATAAACTCCCGCGCTTGCCGGGCTTCAACGGTGTCTTCGTGGAATTTGGCGGAGCGTGAATTCACGGCATCCTTCACGGCAAGGCTGGCGGGAACTCGATGGTCGAGACCCGACGAAACTCCTACAGCATTCTAACCACCTCCGAGGGCCCGACAAAACACCTTCCTGCCGCAAAAAAAACGTCGCGACAGGACCAGGCTGAGCACACGTAGACATCGCGGTGATGTGCCTTTCTAGAAGCACCGATCTTGTCCACGTGCCGGATAGACGCAGGTCCGGTGCAGCCAGCGGTCCCACCGAATCTCGGCGCCACTGTCCGCGACCCTTAGGCCGCAGCCGCAAGCTTCGTCAGAGCTTGCTCCGCTTCCGTGTACCGAAAGACCCACTGATTCCATTTGATTCGACGGTATTCAAAACCCTGAGCTTGGTTCGTGGCTTGGACTTGCCGGGCCCAGTTCAACAACCAGCCTAGGTTTTCGGTGGCTTTCTGAGCGAGCTGGGTGACGGCTGGTCCCACTGTCGCCGCGAGGCGTCGCAGCTCTTGTAACTCCGAGTCTGATGGCAAGACCGCGTTGCGGATGAGCGAATCGGCTCGGCTTTGCGCTTCCTTACCAGGGCCAGGAAGCTCCTGAAGGGCCGAGAGCAGTGTCCTTGATAGAGCCGCCAACTGCTGGAGCGGCTCAGACCGTTTCTCATCCTTTTCGGCACGAAGAATCTCAACTTGTGCCTCGCTCGCCGCCGCGAGGCGTCCCGTTAGATCCACATACCTTCTCGTGATACGATAGAGAGCGATCGCGACGAGGGCCTGAAGAACCGCGGCTCCGGCCTGCAACCAGGACGGAAGTTCTGCACTAGACATCGGCAATTGGCGGTCTAACGCAAGCGCCTACACTACGGCGTGCTGAAAGAGCGTCGTCATTCCTTATTATACGCGCACCGCCAACTTTGGGCGCCCTGTACGCGGCTTGCATCAACTAGATCGCCAAGAAGTCGATGTTCCCCACACCTAGCCGCGTTGCCCGAACTCTGGTATGGACTATTAGCATTACGTCATTCTGCGGGTGACCTGCGTCCTCAACGTCCTCTACTGCGTTCATGTCCGGTGCCGTTAGAAGGCGATCCGTTTCTACCCGCAGTTCAGTGACCAGCGAATCGTCTTGCAGCAAGCAAAACATCGGGTTTTCATCCGCGGTCGGGACCGCGCCAGATGGCAGTTCATTTCGATTCTTGGGCACTCTTAAGCCATCCAAGAACGTCACAATCCGGCGATCGATGTCACCACCCCCAGAGCTTAGAATGTGACCTGGAGATTCTCGACGTAGAAACAGAATATCCAGACTGCACACTAAAGCCTGCGATTCATTGACCAGTGGAACGAACCGGAAACCATTGTGCCCGAAGGTGTCTGCCATCTGCTCAAGAAAGGTCTTGGTCCCTTGGGCACCCCGATCGCGTAGCGCTTGGTGCTCTTTATAAAGCTGGGCTAGTTGTTTATGAATGACCTTCCGTATCTCGTGCTTGTTATCTGTCCGTCGCGAGTCTGGTGTCGATGCTTTGAGCTTACCCTTGTAGATCAAGCGAAATTCCACGAAGCCCCCGAGAATTAGGTCAAGCACCTTCCGCGAGTGTCCAGGTGGAAGCCCCCCGAGAACAGCGCCGTCTCCTTAAAGCGGTTCGGAATCCTCACGAGCTCGACAGGAACCACGTGTTAATGGGGGCGCCCAGTTCCTTGTCCAGCCAATCAAGATCCTCTTTCCACTCCTTGATGCTCCTCTGATACTCGTGGCCACGTGTCAGGTGCACGGAGATGAAGCTCTCAAGACACCGCGCCATCTTAGAGAGACGTTTTTGAGAACGCGCTTCGCCCCACTCGGCTCGATACGCCTCATCGTTGCCGGCGGGGAGTTGCGCCGCGGGCATCGCGAAGACACGGTGTAGGACGATTTGGCGATTGACAGCCGGCAGGGCGGCAGCGGCTCCAACATGATAGCCACTCCGGCTGAGCACGCCCTCATCCCGAGCGAAAGCATCTGCGGCTAGCACGGTGGTTGGTGCAGGAGTGGCGCGCCCGATGAGGACAGGTAGCTCATCCTTCGAGACGCTCCGCTTCACTCCTTGCTTGGTGGAGACGAGGCGAACGTAGTTGTCGTCGAAGGCGACAATCCGGTACTCACCGGCGGGCTGAGACAATGAGGGCGGTAGCCTGACTCGATCGCCCATCTTCATGTAGCTGTTCGTGAGGCCTAACGAACTTCGGATCTTCGGCGAGTTTGCGTCGTTCACAGATGGAAGTGTACCACAGACACGGGGCGCTGTCAGGTTTCGGCGCTTGGCGGTTCGCGGATTCCAAGTCCGCAGTGCTGCTCCCAGCCCAGTGCTTCAACAATTGCGTGACCGCTTTGCCGAACGTTTTGCCGATCTCTAACGACGCCGTCGTGCGCCGCCACAAACCAGGAGCGTCGTGCAACAACACCGGCGAGTTGGAGAGGCTGCGCCCTGTTAGTAAAGATCCGCGCATGACGGATCACGGCTGGTATAGAACGCGCGTCGGAACGGCTTTGCTCGGCGGTGCGTAACCTGGAGGGGCAGTCGCGCCGTCACCTAATTGACTGTAGGTGTCGTCACCCCAACAGTACAGAGCGCCTGCATCGCTGAGTGCGCAATTGAACCAATTGCCACCGGAGGCGAGTCGCTGAAAGAGCAAGCCACGACTCACCGGCCCCGGCGGAAATGAATCTGATGGAGGAGCGTTGTTGATCCCATTACCGAGGACGCCGTAACTCCCACTCCCCCAGCAATAGGCAGCTTGAGAGGTTGTTACACCGCACGTCGCCTCAGCGACCGGACTCACGACTGCGAAGGTGAGTCCGCCTGACACTGGCACAGGAACGGCGCTGCATGAATAGGAGAAGCTCGGATTCGTTGGGTCCACGCACGAACCTACCGTGGCTGCCGTCCCCAGCTGGCCGTAGTTGGCGAGGCCCCAGCAATAGGTGGACCCAGTCGTAGTTACACCACACGTGTGATACTCCGCTGATCCGCGGGCTATTGATCGGAACACGAGTCCGCCAGCGACGGGCGTCGGCAGCAATCGGTCGACCTGCGAGCTGTCCCCGACCATGCCGAACCGGTTCCAACCCCAGCAGTATCCCGTGCCGGATGCCGTAACCCCGCATGTGGTGGCGCCTCCTGCGCTGATCCTACTGAAGGTCAGGCCCCCGCTGACTGGTACTGGTGTGGTTGTACTCGCGGTATCGCCTGTACCCAGCTGACCGTGTTGGTTCGCTCCCCAACAGTATGCAGTGCCACCGGCCGTAAGCCCGCAGGTATGGTCCCCACCCGCAGTAACGGCCGCGAAGATGTAGCCGCCCTGTACCTGAGTCGGTACCGTCGCATACTGAGTGCCGGGACCCGCCCCCAGCCCGTTTTCTCCCCAGCAATAGGCACTCCCACTTTTGGTGAGCGCGCACGCATGGTAGCCACCGAGCGTGAGCGAGTCGAACGATAGACCACCGACCACCGGAGCTGGGGTGAGCGCACGCCCAGTGTCCGACGAACCGTTGCCCAACGTTCCACCCGCCTGCTTTCCCCAGCAGTACGCCGTGCCGTTCGACGAGAGGGCGCACGTGTGATAAATCCCCGCGCTCACAGCGACGTAGGACTCGGTGCCAATAGCGGTAAACGTGACCTGGCCGGTTAGGCCGCTTGCGCCCGCCGTCAGGGCGTTCGGCCCTGGCGTCCCGCCCAGAGTCCACGAGACTAGCGCTGCGTTTCCATCCGCGCTCGTCGTTATGGATGTGATTGGGCTCACGGTGCCATCCCCCGACACGAGCGCGAACGTTACCGTCACCCCCGCTACCGCGTTCCCCGCTGCATCCCGGACCGTCACCGAGGGAGGTGAGCCGACCGCGGTGCGAATGGGCGCCGATTGGGAGGTTGAGGTACTCGCTACGATCGTTGCCGCCGGACCTGCCTCAAGCACAATCGAACCGGAGGTGATCGGTACAAAGCCAGTCGCAGCGAAAGTGAGAGTATAGCTCCCCACCTGACCATTCAGTGTCAGCCCGCTGAAGATCGCAGACCCATTCGCCCCGGTCGTGGTTGCTCCACCAGCGATCGTTGCCCCGCTCTGCCCTGAGGCGATCGTGGCGGTCACCACTATCCCGCTCTGGCTGACCGCATTCCCGTAAGCGTCCTGTAGTTGGACCACTGGCTGCTGGGCGAACGCAACGCTGCTCCGTGCGCTGCTCGAAGGTGGCGTCGTGAGCAAGAGCATGGTCGCCGCTCCTGCGACGCCGGTCGCAGTGAACGTGACCGGGCTGCCCGCGAACCCCGTCGCCGCCGCCTTTAGTGTGTCGACTTTCGCGGTCGTGCCGAGCGTCCAACTACCCACGCCGGCGATGCCGTTCGCGTCTGTCGTAGCGCTACCGCCTCTGATGGTCCCGTTCCCAGGTGTCACCCCGAACGTGACAGCCACGCCCGACACCGGCTTACCACCTGCGTCCTTAACAATCACCGATGGGGGGACCGGAACGACGCTGGCAACGGAGACAGTCTGCCCGTCGCCGGCGTTAACCGTGAGAGTGATCGTAGACTGGGAACCGCTTAGGCCATCGGTGCATGAAACGATTACAACCGCTGCGACGACCCTCGCGAAGTGATCGCGGACACTGTTTGTCAGATTTCAGCCCCTCCTGGTCAAGGCAACTGCCCTCACAGACGACCCGCCTTCGAACGGGCTCATTCGTTACGGAGATCGAGCACGCGCCAAAATGGACGCTAGTGGTGGGTCGAATCAGCTCGGGCGGAAGCGAGGATTCCGTACGCCGTCACAATGAGCCCGGATGGCCCTGGACGACCTGCCACCCATACTTTCGCCCCGACCGCGGTGACGAGCTCCGGGGGTACGTTCGAGATGCGGTTCGTATCAACGAAGAAGAAATCCCCACGCGACTGCAGCCGGCCCACGATGGGTTTCGCTCCACCGATTTCGAGGATGTCGTAGGACTGTACCGAGATGCCGTTCGTGTCCGGCGGTGGCGTTGCAGCGTTCACACCATCGACCCGAACGGTCGCACCCGCGAGTTGCGCCAGCTCGGGCGCCGCCCTTCCGACCAGCGTCCATCGATTCCCGTCTGCGACATCGAGGAGCACCAGCGTGGAAGGGTCAGCGCCCACCACGCGGACAGTTCCGGTCGCTGTGATTCCGGCTGGCGCAGGAGCTTTGGTCGGCACGTTGGTATCGCGCCGGGGGGGCTGGCTATGACAGCGCGCCGCCAAGAGGATTGCGATTCCTGTCATCCATAGGGGCGGCCTCATTGGACACGGGCTACCCAAAGCGTCGGCCGGAGCGTCGTGCCGAGGATCGAGCCGCCCGGGTCCCTGAACTTCATCGCCGCGGCAGTATGCGCCCCAGGCGCACTGAGGACTGTATAAGCGGTGCTTCCGCCCCGAACGCTGCGCGAGGCGTTGGTGGTTCCGAAGCTGATGACCGGCGGGTTCAACCAGCCGAACTGGCAACAGGTCGAGATCCATGTGGCGATGCTATCCGAGTTCCAGCTCGTGATGCTCAACGCCGGCGGCACCCAGGCCGTGCCCGTCCCGTTATTCTGGTCGTCCAGGGCGAGGGCCGTAGCAAACCGGGTAAACAGTGTGTCGTAGCTTACGCCGAGCAGAGCGGTGATGTTCGCGCTGCCCACCAGCGACGGATTCTTCATCACCCAGTCGCGGGTGAGGCCGACGAGCCCCCCCGGGTAGCCGGGGCCGAACTGGTCACCGATGTAGCGCTGGAAAATCCACGACGCCCCGTAGAACGCGGACACGTCGCAGGGTAGAGTGGTCATTTGGGTGTTGCCGTATACCGTGCAGAGATCCGGCGCGTTGAGTGCTTGATTGTTCGGCCCCAAGTCCCCGAAGTACTCCGCCCATTTGAGCATTTCGTCCACGTACCAGTTGAAGCCTGCCAGCCCGAACGCCACGTGATGATCGTAGTTCTGGTAAGAGGTGTTCCCCAGCACAGCGTTGCCGACGAGCTCTTCGGCGAACGTCGCTTGGCCCTCGGCCTCCCAGCTCGTAAGAAACTGGCCGTTGTTCAAGATGAGCCGCTGTGAGAATTGAATGTTGTGCGCGAATTCGTGCGCGATGAGCCGTGGCATCCCTGAAACGACACCACTCTTCGGGCGGGCCCCGGTCCCCGCTTGGTTGAGGGAATCGGGCGCCTCGCCGTAATACAGTTCGCCCGCGTTCGACTGCGGACAACTGGGACCGGGGAAAAGGTCGCCGCCAAACACAAAACCCAAGACATTCGCGAGTGATTTGTTGACCTCCCAGGTTAGCACGATGAAGACACGGCTGTTGTTGTCGATATCGCTTGGATGCCCGAACTGCAAGGTATCGGAGGCGTAGATCTTCGCGTCGAACAGGTTCGATGCGTTCTGGATGTCGGCCTGCGTGAGCGAATCCGCGGTGGGATTTTGTACGTCGTAGAGCCAAATCCCAGCACTTCCCACGACGCGCACGACAGTCTTGGTGGTGACGTAGGTTGCGCACGGGTTGCCCGCTGTAAGGGTCGGGACACGGATGACAACGGTGTCCCCCACGGCGGGTGGCGCGCTGGTAACGAGGGCTCCTGGCACCGGGCCGGCGCTGGGTGGCCGGTGCAGCTGCGCGCGCAAACGCGGAAGGTTAAGAGCCTCCCACCGCCGAAGGGTGGCTTCGGCCCGCACGCGTCGACGTATGACTTCGAGGCGGGCCCGATCCTCGGGCCGCGTACTAACTTGCCTCGACATGGAGCGAAGGCGAACGAGGGACGGCGCGTTCGTGGGGGCGAATGTTCCGTTGAACGCCAAAGGTGCGCTTGCTGAAATTCCAGCAGTCGCCGAGATCTGGAAGGGCATCACCGTCCCCGGAGACTCCGCGGGTCCAGACATACCGATCACGTACGTCTCTGGACCGCCGGCAGCCGCCCGAAACTGGAAACAGAATTGCGACGGACTCTGAACGATTGTTTCCTGGCCTGCCGTCAGCGTCACAAAGCCCGAGGGGTGGAGCGGGACACCGGACTTGGTGGTGGCCTGTCCAGCCACTGTGACGCTCACGTTCACGAGTCGCGCCGGCTGACAGTCGAAGGTCGGCACCGCGACGGTCAGGGTCGTACTCGAAGCGGCGGTGACCGTCGCCTGCACACCGTCGATTGAAACGACATTGTTGCTGGGCGTCGTGCTAAAGTTTGTGCCCGTGATAGTCGCGGTTTGCGCTTCGACGACCGTGTCTGGCGTAATGCTCGCGATTGTCGGGGGAGTCGAGTTGATCGCGGTTACACTGAAGGTTGCTGGACTCCCGGTGAGCCCAGCCGATGACGCAGTCGCCGTTTGCTGACCTGCGCTGCTCCCGAGCGTCCAGTTCGTCTGTGCTTGCCCGTTTGTGGGCGTCGCGACGCTGGTTGGGCTGACGCTTCCGCTGCTAGTCGCGAACGCGACCGTTATCCCGGCGACTGGGTGTCCGTTCCCGTCATTCACCTGCACAACGAGGGGGGCGCCGAGTGCCTGTCCCGTCGTGCCGCTCTGCAGATCGCCGGAGACCTTGATGAGCGCGGTCGGCGACTGAGCCACGGTGACGGTGACCTGGCCCGTTGCGTTCCCATCAACAGCTCGGATTTGGGTGGTTCCGTTCGCAACCGCGCTGACGAGCCCTGTCGCGCTCGCTGTAGCGACGCCCGGAGCGGAGGATGACCACGTAATGGTCGGGCTCGCGATCGGCTGACCGTTTTGGTCTTTCACCGTCGCTGCAAGTTGGAGCGTTGCGTCGACGGCGATTAGCGTACCGCCATTCGGGCTGATGGTAAGCGTGGTCGGGACGGCCGGCCCAGCGCTTCCCCCCCCGCCGCCGCATGCTGTGAATCCCAGAGTAATCGCGGCACTGACCGCGAGCGCGAGACGGGTGTCGGACCAAAGCGACTGTCGGCGCGTCATTCTATTCTCCGGTGTCGGGCCCGGGGGGCGTCGACGTAGGGGCGTCCATTACGCAACAATATCGAACGCTCCTTGCTTTTCATTTAGGGCGAAAATGCGGCACCATAGGTCGTTTTTGCGGCATCGGACTATCAATCCGCTTTACGCTTCCAAATAGCGCGACTATAGAAGGTTGGAAGACGTTTTGTCGGTCTGTTTGCCGGAAGTGACCTACCTAGCGTCGCTGCCGAGCGGTTCGAACGGGACGCGTGGCCTGTGTGAAGTTGCGGAAGAACTCGGCGAGGCTTACCGACATAGCGGCTAAAACGGCTGCTAGTGTCTCTACTGTAACACCACTTTCTCCACGTTCGAGCCGCCCGACATAGGTACGGTGGACGCTGGCGAGCTCGGCGAGTCTTTCCTGCGAAGGGATCTTCTTCTCCAAGCGTAGTTCTCTAAGGCGGGCGCCGATCCGCCGGCGTAGAACCCACTGCTCGTTCGCGCCCATCGCGCCGCCACTCTAGTCGAGAAGCATAGACGTAGCGACAGCATAGAAGTATCATCACATTTGTACTGGAGACGTCAGGCGAGTTTCCGGGCGCCTAAGGGAGCTGTGCCAGATGTCCGACGAGAGCCAATCAATCGGCGGCGATGGACCGGGTGACGAGGATGAACGTCCGATTCCGATCGAGAATTTGGATCGAGTCGTCGCAAACGTGCGGTTTCTACAGGAGAATGGATATCTTCGCTACACCAATCGGCCCCCGCTTTTCCGGATCCATCCACTTGAGGCTGAGCAGCGAGCGAAGGAGCGCGCACGCATGAGTGCGCTGGCTGACCAGACCGGTCGACCAGGCCAGCTCTCAGCCTGGATCGCGCGCTCGAAATGGGTGTTTGTTGGGGCACTGATCCTGTTGGCGATCGCTCACGCGACCCGCTATGAGCACGTCGCATGGGTCACTGATGGCGGTGCTGAGATTCGATGGGATCGTTGGTTACACCGAACCTGCATCTACCCAGTTCGAGGACAAGTTCGCTGCTTCTGATGCGGAAAGCACTCAGATCGAGTGCCGCACCTTGTAGACGTGAGTGACTACGAGGCAGGTCTCGTCCTCAGAAATACGGTAGGTCGCACCCCAGTGCTGCGTGATGCCTTCGGTCTTGAACACGAATTCGTGAGCTGGCCGCCCGAAGTACAGCCTCGCCTTGGGCAACGGATTGGTGGATAGGCGTTGGAATTCCTGTTCGACGGCCTCTATCGCGTCAGCACGTTGCGATCTGGGCAATGATTCAATAAGGACGGACAGATCTTCGGTCGCTTCATCCGATATGTCGAGCGCGTAGCTCATGGAGCACATCAGCCAAGGGGCGTGCACGCTGCTCGTCCGCGGACCGCTCGCCTGCGAGCAAACGCTCGAGGTTGAACTCCAGTTCTTCCGGCTCGCGGTTGACCTGATCCATGTCCAGCAGCCGTCCAGGTACGGCGTTCTTCATGGGGAGGCTTGCATAAACCTTCCGGTCGCAGAGTTCACGCGCGGTCCACGACGCAAACTTACGTCCTACGAAGGAGAGGATCTCCGCTTCCCAGTCCGCGAATTCGAAGGTCACCACGCGGTCCGTTGGACGCAACTCGAAGCCGGCATAGCCGCCGATGTCCGCGTCCTCCTCCGTGATAAAGCCGCCCTCCAAGAGCTCATCTCGTGCGCTATAAAACGCGACAGCGTCGAATGGACCATGGTTGTCGTACCGGTACCGCATCTCGGAGATGGGACTACCGACGTATTCGCGCGCCGCGAGGTCCGCGAGGTAGGCGAACTTGGCTAACAGGGTGTGGCCAACCCCCGGTGCCACGTCCAGGAGATACCGAAGTACCTGTGCGTTCCGACTCAGTCCGGGCATCGCGCCTCCAAGGCCTTCCGACGGGCTGCGGCGGTCCCTTTGGTGCTACCCCGAACACCTGCTTCCGCCACCTAGCGTATTCTAAGGCCGTCGCCGACGTCGCGCGAGATTCGAACTGACACGCCTGGAGCGAAACCGCGCCGCCGCCCCGTGACTTTTGCGCTGACTTCCTACGGTTAGAAGGGACCGGCGTTCACACTTCTGCGAATCCTAACCCGCTAGACCGCGTGCTTCTCCCCATCCTTCGCGGCCGGAGCTGTAGCTGTTTTGGGGGTACCAGCGTCCCGACGATCCCGATGCCGTCCCCTCGGAGGTGTGTCCCACATGCGCCAGCTCTGTACGAGTCGCGAGAGTTCGGATCCTCGCGGGCCTTTTACGCGCTGAGCACGGTCTTCATCAGGCAGGCGTTTTAGCAAGATCAGTTCGCGCGCGATCCCATGGGATAGCACCGATCGCAATTCTCGACTCGCTGCAAGTTCGGGCCACTGCCGTTCTATCCCAAACGAGCCTTCGGCATCAATTAGCGGCTGAATCACTCGTTTCCATGCCAATCGGGCACGCGCGGGCGTGTGGTGGTACTTCTTCAGGCCCGCTGCAAGTCGCTTTACGAGATCCGGGTACCTGCTCCTGACCATTCTTGCGAAGTTAATTCGCCAGCCATGGCGCTCTACCACGTCGGCTACCGCGCGCTCTCTTTCGAGCTCATTCAACCGCAGTGCGGCGACGAGCGATTCGTTTTCGCCAATTTCGCGCCTGAGCCATCTGGCGTAGTTTCGAAGCACTGCTCGCGAATCCGGGAGAAGAAGCGCGCGATCAAGGCTTGGGTGATGGGCTGGCGACATGAGTTGCTGCAGTTTCTTGTAGGTGGCAGGCGTGATGCGCTCGCGCTTCCGATCCGCGAGCCTTGAGAGAATTGACTGGTTGAGTCCGATCTTTCGGGCCGCGGCGTTCACGCTCCCTCTCTTAGACGCTCGCACGGCCAGCATAATGAGATCCGATACGGCATTACGATCAAGGATCGCGATTTGCCTGCCCCGCCGCCCCATCTTATGCGTCCTTTCCGAGATTTCGTCAGCTTGCGCGCATAACCAAGCAACCAATATATAGCGCGCCGAAAGGAGATCGTATGCCTCGGAACGACGAGATCGGGCTGGCTGAGGCTGCCGCGCGGCTAAGAATCCCTTACCAAGATGCCCATCGGCTCCTCCTTACTGGAGCAATTGCTGGGCAGAAGCGCGGAGGTCGCTGGTTTGTGCAGTTGGCGGACGTCGAGAAGTTGGTTCGTGATCGAAAGGGTGTGCCGGCGTGAGCACTCGTCGTGTACCGCGGCGTTCTTGCGCCAACGATAAGCCGACAGAGGTAGGTCAGCCTTATCGTCGCGGGGACGGCGGACGATTCGACAAAGGAAATCCCCAGGGGCCGGGTAGAGGTCCGAGGCGAGGGGCGCCTAATGCCGGGCGACCACCCGATGCCCTTAAGGCGCTCGCAAGGGAAGGCACCGTTAAGGCGGTCGAGCTGGCCATCAAGGCAATAGACGGCGAGGCGACCGAGAAAATCGTTGCGCCGGATGGCACGGTCACGGAGCTGCGCACGTCGCCGACGATGATGGTCCGCCTGAAAGCAGGGGAACTGTGCGCAAAGGTAGCCGGCGTGATCGGTACCAGAGTCGATGTCGAACACGCAGTCGGAAAGCCCACGCTCAACATTGTTGAGCAGATCGTAAGGAAGTTGTGATCAGAGACAACGAATGGCTACTCGTATTGACGACTGCTCGTCAGCTGCTCGCGCGCCAGAAACGCGAGATCGGCGGACGGAACTCTCAGCCGGCGCCTCTAGGAGGAGCGATCAACGCACAAGCACCCACGGCGGTTGTGACATGAAGAAACCGCCTGCTTACCAGCACTATGCGCGTGACTGGCTCGTGGATACGGCCTCGATTTCGCTTGAGGAGCAAGGCGCTTATCAGCGCCTACTCGACCACGAATGGATTGAGGGCCCACTACCAGATAATCCTACCGAGCTCGCTCGCCGACTCGCCGTGCCACGTACTCGCTTTGCGAAGTTGTGGGAGTCGATCTACAGATTCTTTGAAAAAGGCGAGGATGGCCTCCTGCGAGATCCCCGGCTCGAGCTCGAGCGCGCGGAGCAAGAGGAAAGGCGCCGAAGGAACGCAGAGAGCGGCAGGCGCGGCGCGGCTACCAGGTGGCATGGCGACAGGCATGCCGACAGCCATGGCGAGCGCCATAGCACTCGTCATTGCGACCGTGATGGCGCGGCGATGACTCTGCAGTCTGCATCTGCCTCTGCATCTGCAGATAGTCAACTACACGACCGCGCCGCGCGCCGTGTAGGAACAAGCGGCTCCAATGGCGACCAGAATCCCTCGTTTGATGAGCTGATGGAGCTCGTTCGCCAGAATCTCTACATCCCTGATGGAAAACCGCCTGCCGGTTGGGACGAAATACGCGAACGGTCGATTCTGGAGGTGCTCGTGAAGCGCCACGGGGCTCGCGATGTTGCGATTGCGATCGAGGGGGTCGCCTGTCTTCGCAACGAGCCCGCGATATCTAGGAACAAAGTTGGCTGGCTTCGGCCCGGCGAGAAGTCGACGCTGCGCGTGCTTTACAACTCGCGCTCCGGGCTGCTACCCATGTTCTCAGTCGCCAGCCAGGCGTATTGGAACCATCAGAATCGCGAAGACCATAGGAAGCAAGAGCCCGTGCGCGTTGGTGAGATCCTCAGTACAGCTGCGGCATCCCTGGGGAGTTCCGGGAGGTGACACCTGGCCCCGACGACATTCTTACACGAGCTGAGGTCGCCGAGTGGCTCAAAATCAAACCCCGTCAGGTCGAGCGCCTAGGCATCCCGTGTATTGATCTGGGCCGCAAGACAAAACGTCATCTCCGTCGAGACGTCTGGGCGTGGCTCGAAGCCCAGCGGCGGGTTGCCAACCAGCGCGTCACCTAACACATTGTTAGGTTCAACCATGACTCTGGACTCCGCACTTCGACGGGCCATCACCAACGCCCCAAGTTCCATCCGGGAACTGGCGAAGGAAGCTGGAATCTCTCACGTCGTTCTGTGGGCAATCGTACGCAGGCGCGAACGCGCCACTCGACGGGTAGCTCAGCTTGTAGCGACGGCCCTCGAGCGGTGGGGCAAGCAATGTGCGGCTGACGCGGCGCGCGTGCGAAAGGCGATCCGGGGTCAGTAACGATGGGAGGAGCCATGCGCGGGCAGGGAAGAGTGTACAGACCACGGGTCCGCGGTCGAGAGGTCGGGACGTGGTGGCTGGATTACTCGATTGCAGGAAGGCGTCATCGAGAGCCAGCGCACACGAAGGTCAAGAGTGAGGCGATCGATGTCCTCCGGCAGAGAATCGGCGATCGTAAGTCAGGTAAGGTCGTTGGTCGCCCCGATCGTGTCACCCTCGCGGATCTTCGCGCCGGTTTGGAGCGGCACTATCAACGGGAGGACAATCGCTCGCTACTCCGTGCGCAACAGGCGTTCAAGCACCTAGAGCGTTTCTTCGGGGCAAAGACTCGGGCGATGAAGATTTCCAAAGCTTCTGTCGCGGAATACTTCGAACACAGACTTGCGGACGCCGCGGCACGAGGCACGGTCTGCTACGAGATTCGCATACTCGGGGCGGCTTTCGGCGTAGCGGTTGACGACGAGCTGCTTGCGGTGCGACCGGTCTTCAAGCTGCCTGCGTTGCGCAACGCCCGCTCAGGCTTCTTCGAAGACGGGGACTTCGCGGCGCTGCTAGTCGAATTGCCGGCGTACATCCGCCCGGTGGTGACGTTTCTGCGCCTTACCGGTTGGCGAAAGTCTGAGGCGTTGGGCCTTACCTGGGACCAGGTGGATTGGGAAGGTCAGGTCATTCGCCTCTACGCGACACAAACGAAGGGCGGGGACTCACGCCTATTCCCCTTCGGCTTGGCTCCCGAGTTGAAGCAGTTGCTGGAAGCGCGGTGGGCTGAGAAGGAGGGGCTGTTTGTTTTTCATCGAGCCGGCGTTCGCATCAAGAGCTTCAGGCGCTCGTGGATTCGCGCTTGCAAGAAGGCCGGTCTTGAAGGCCGTCTCGTGCACGACCTTCGGCGTTCAGCCGCACGTGACTTCCGTCGGCAGGGCGTATCTGAAGGGGAGATCATGAGGCTCTGCGGCTGGAAAACACGGGCGATGTTTGACCGCTACAACATCATCGATGAAGCGGATCTCGCCCAGGCAGTAGCGAAGCGGTTCGAGGGGCAGCCAACGGCAAACAAAAGGCAAACAATGGCAAACATTCCCACTGCCATCGCCCCCCGGAGCCCGCTAAGTTCTTCTGCTGCATAACTCGGCCAGGTAGCTCAGTTGGTAGAGCAGCGGACTGAAAATCCGCGTGTCGGCAGTTCGATTCTGCCCCTGGCCATTCCCTTCAAAAAACTCCGCGCAGCGCACCTATAGTGGCAGCGCAACGGTAGTCGCGCCACGGTAGTCACGCCACACGTGTCAGCGCGGCGGTACATCGTCGCGCTGGATCTTTCGCTCGGATCGCGCGAACACGAAGCATTGGCGTGATTTACCGAGGGCAAGATCGTAA